>Ga0334722_10000025_pt1 | contig 232625 bp, 248 predicted proteins | sample C3_bottom_MG_FD_207210 | JGI IMG/M metagenome (GOLD analysis project Ga0334722, IMG submission 207210) | Sediment microbial communities from Yellowstone Lake, YNP, Wyoming, USA - C3_bottom | ecosystem: Environmental > Aquatic > Freshwater > Lake > Sediment | place: USA: Wyoming | collected... | reverse complement strand
AGTCTTCTACACTAGATGCTCTCTCTGAGCCTTCATCATAAGGAATGCCTTCTTTATCTAATGGAAGCATGTTTTTTATTAAAATGCCTCGTAAATAAACCCAATAAATATATGACAAAAATTTTAAATTTTAAATCGTGAGCTTTTCAGCAATTACCCAAGATCTCCAAAATGAATTACGTTCAAACATGCCGCAAATAAGATTTCTTTTAAAAAAATCTCCTGTGCTTGCATTTACCACAATAAACGAGATCTCAGCAAAAGTAGGAAAAAAATACAATCTATTACTTTCGATAAATTTTCCAGAACGCGGAAAGATAGAAGATTTCGAATCATATGGAACAGAAAACATAGGCATGATAATTGACAGATTCAGAAAGACATTTCCAATTCAAAGGGAATGGATAAAATCAAAAGCCTCTGAAATTTTTGGCAATATACAAGTTCAAGATGCATACATGTATGAGGGAAAAGAAGGTGTAAGAATTGTTTTAGATTCTGGTAGATTAGATATCTTGCCAGCATCATTACATGTATGGGGCAAGTTTGATAGAAAGATTATAGAATTTTGTGATTGGCTTTTGGCAAACTGTTATCAACTTAAACCTGGTGTCAAAGGCGCAGAAAGCGAAGTAAGTTCATAAGAATACTGAAGATTTCCAGAAAGATCGTATACTTCGGCTTTTACTGGAAGAGGTAAATTGTCTACTATCCAGAATTTGTTTTCCTTTTCACCCTCTTTATATGAAATGATGTATGAATCAAGGGAACCAAACTTGAGTGAGACTTTGCTATGATCTGTTACTTTAATTTCTTCTTGTACATCATGGATGTACATATCACCCCAAGTTGCTCCTTTTACTAGATATTTGCTTTCAATAGCAAGATCTCTTACTGAAAAAACTGTTGAATCCAAGATGGTAAAAAACGGTTTTGCATTATCTGAGACTTGATTGAAATCATAAACTATGTTTACTGGAACTGTTTGGTTTATCTCCTCGTTTGTATTTGGATTTATCTGAACAAAAATAGTTTGATTTTCAGGATTTGTGGCAGGTAAAAATTCTATCCTTGCAGAAAATTTTGTGGTATTTGTTGAAATATCATATTGCATCACTGGATTGTATTGAGATCCTTTTCCTATATGCCACTGACTAGCTTCACGTGGAACAACCTCTCCATTTTGTGTTCCTGCAAAATATGTAAACCAAAGTATACCTATTACACTTGCAGCTATAACACATATCCCAAGCATTAGCTTGATTGTCATTTACTATCAGCCCTATTACTCGTTCTAAAATTTAAGATTAGAAAAGTTTGTCTTAAATCTTGTAAATAGAATAACCATTGATACAACTAGAGCCATAATCATTATAGCGCTGACTGGAAATTCCGGAACAGCAAGCGGAGGTGCTGTTGTAACATCAACTTTGATTAATCCAGATAATGTATTATCGGGAACTGTATTTTCTGGTCCTGTACCAACAACATTTATGATATAATGAGTAGTCGGAGGAGGTTGGTTGATTATAATAGTTCTAAAGTCGGTTCCCACTGGTGCGAATAGAGTGCTTTTACCAATGTCTTCTGCAACTGAGCCAACTTTTCTTCCTTGATCATCTACAGTATAGATATCATATTGAATACCTTGAATTTTCTGGTTTGGATCATAGTTTTGTTCAAAGTACAATGACCACTGAACTGGACATCCTTGATGTGGAACTGCTGGAGTATACCTATATTCAACAATCATGGAACTTGTATCAGTATTTATGGAATTGTGAACTGCTGATGTGTCATCTGTAGGACAAACTCCAATTCCAACTATAGCAGAAGAAGATATGTTTAGGAATGCTGGCGGAGTTTGACTATTTCCAGTTTCTAATAGTTCAATATTAAATTGTGGCGGAGGTGTTCCTTGTGTAACGTCTGTATAGACTACCCCCTTTACTGGGAATGGCATGTTAGGGACTACCCAAATTTTATTGTCTACACCTTTGTGCCAACCAATCACCCAAGCTTTGTATGTACCACCTTGAACAGTCACTTGTTCTTGATCAATTGGTCCTACTGATTGACCACCAACTGATCCTGTTCTACCCCATGCTGGATAACCAAAGTCCTTTGGGGATTCAGATGTTGCAAATGCATCAAGCCAAATTATTGTATTTCTGTAAACATTTGTATAATCCGCAATATTTGGATCAGAGTATGTAGGATCTGGTGTTACCATTCCAAATACTGTATGACCTTTTTGTATATTGTTTCCATCAATAGCAACAAATTGCACATTATAACCACTGCCATCACTAGTTTTATTCTGAATCCAAAAGTCAAGCTCTATTTGAGTACAATTATGCCAGTCTGTAAAGCATGTATGGTATCTGTAATAATCACCTACTTTGAGTCCCTCACCAGGATACCAAGTCTCAGCAAATGCAGAATGCAATCCAAGCGGGATTAAAAATAAACCGGCAAAAAATGCTAAAAGAAAATACTTTTGCATTGGCTGTATAAGAAAAAATCCTATAGTTAAATCTTTCAAATAGGCAAATATAATGGCACAATATTATTTTAACTATGTGCGAATGCGACAAGGTCCACATGTACGAAGTTGACTTCAAATTAGATGGAATGGTTGTTGTACCAACGCATAAAAATTGTGGAGTTGCCCTAAATGAAAAACAGGTAGATAAATTTCAAAAAGAATTGGTAAAAACATGGGGCTTTCAGGAAGAGGAAGAAAAGTAACTCTAGTATCTTAAAATAAAAGAAAAAGGAGTTCTATATCTATCGGAATGTAGCTACCTGAGTCTTACAGGTTGATTGTTTGCAAGTACAATTAGCATCACAATAGCATTCTCCTTGCAGTTGGCAATCGCATTCTACTTTATTATCTGCGGAAGATTCGCATCCGCATGCTGCATCTGTCATAACTGGGATTTCTCCTACAGGGTTTTAAAGGTTGTCAAAGATTCCACAAATTGGAAAACAGTGTTATGAACTTCAACTTTTTATGTCAGATAGAAGATCGTTTGTTGTTTTTAAGAGAATTGTCGCTTGGCGCTCAACTACCAATGGATCACTTTCTGTATCAAGACCAACTTTGAGCAAATGCGCATATTCTAAGTTATGATGCAATGCATCCTTCGTTTTAATTACATTATTTCGATTTATGTAACCAAGATAAAAGTAACAATCTGAAAGAAGCGAGTTTTGTACTAGATAATCATATTTTTGTTGAATTATTTTTGAATGATTATTTTTTTCCACCATATCAGAAAAACCAATAGTAGATTTTACCATTCTAGAAAGAAGCGATGTTGACGCTCTTTCTATTCCTAGACATTGGTGCACAACTGAAAAGTTTTGGTTTATCTTATTTTTATCAAATCCACGAATTGTTTCCAACATGTGGGCTGGACTAGGTCGCTTTGAATTTATTAATAATATTGCATCTGCAAGAAAATAAGCTGCGCATTTTATCCAAACATCTGCTAGAGGATCAGATGATTTAACGAGTTCTTTTGCTTTTGCTGCATAGACACCTGCATCTACAAGGCAGTTTTTTACGTATGAATTTGAAATTTGTTTACTCTTTAGTTTTATCTTTGTTAGAAACATTCTAAGACTCCATTGTTCATCTACCAAAACTTTCATGTCTTCTAACTGTTTCAAAACACCAACATTAGTTTCAGAGAATGACCCATGATGTAATTTTATCATATTTCCGTCCATTTCATGTATGGACGGTTCTTCTTGTTTGTCATCAAACACCGTGATATTATATTCACAGCACTGAAAATTAGTACCATCATTTCTACACCCACCCAGTCCTACTGGAGAATTGGAAAGTGAAAGTTTTTTGGGCAGAATTTTTAAATCCATGTAAATTTCATTTTAATTTTTTGCTATAAAGGATCTAAGCTGTTAAAGTTTACAAATTTATTCAATGACAAAACATTCCTTGATTCTAATATAAAAAGTAGTAATTTACAAATTGCTTAGATAGACTCTTGGTTTGAATCCAATCCTAAGATGACTGATGGTGCCAATGATGCATATTTTAATTGTGAAAATTACTGGGGAAGAGATCTAGTGAATCGAGTTTATGATATTCTGTGCATCTTGTATTAGTTGGGATGCTTGAGCTTGCGGTATTTTCTTTCCTGCCTGTGCGTTTACTTCATGGATGAATGCGCTAAGTTGATTCTTTGCAGTGTTGTTTTGATGTGAATTCAACGAATTTAGGACTGCGTTTAATTTTGCATCAAGACTGTTGGAAATACCATATGGAAGGTTCATGCCATGTTTAGTATTGATCAAATTATTGGTTTGCTGAGCTGGAGATAGTGGAGGAGAATCATCGTTTTGGATAGTTCCTACTCCTTGAGAGTCAGTAATATTGCAACCAGTACAGTTTGATAGATTTACATTAAATGTCTCATCTGGCTCTACTGCAATGTCACCGTTTACAGGTACAGTAACTGTCTGGGATAGTGATCCACCAGCTGTAAAGTTTATTGTGGTAAGTGGAATTGCGGTGTAATCTGAAGGTGAAGTTGCAGTGCCATCTGTCGTATTGTATTGTACTGATACTGTTGTAGCGTTATCACTTCTTGTTATTGTAAAATTGAAGAGCTTGGTGCCTGAATTTCCTTCGGTCAAGGAAACATTGTTTATTGAGATGCCTGGACATGCAATAAAGTTAACAGGATTTCCTGTAATACTGCCATTATTAGTGATTGTTGCACCACAATCATTGGTTATGGTGCCGAAGTTGGCGATGTTGCCGAAGTTGGTTATAGAGCCACCGAGGTTGTTGGTGATGGTACCTGAGTTGGAGACGATACCGCCAGTGTTGGTTATTGTACCTGAGTTTGTTATGTTGCTGTCAAGATTGTTCTGAATTGTGGCGTCTTTATTGTTAATGCTGCCCGAGTTATTGATGGTAGCAGAGTTATCAATAGCGACGCCAACAAAGTTGGTGTTGATATCGCCCGTATTAGTTATGGTACCGTTGTTGGTAATTCTGGCAAGGTTCATGTTGATAGTGCCTGAATTGATCAAAGTTAATTCATTAGCAATTCCGCCTGGTGAGTCGTTGTTAATCGTACCAAAATTGGTCATCGTGCCAGAGTTACCGATGCCGCCAGAATTGTTGTTGATAGTTCCAGAGTTTGTGATGATACCCAGGTTGTTGATGCCGCTAGCACAGTTGATGTTGAGGATGCCACCGGAATCGATTGTGAGGCTACCGGTGATAATCAACCCTATGTCAGAACAAACAAGTGTCTCCCCAGAATTAATTGTCAAAGATGTAACAGTGCATGTGTCAAGGCCATTCCACGTACCACCTATTGCTACACATGATGGTCCATCAAAAATGGTCCCAGGTGGCGGCGAAGAATCATCATTTAAGATTGTTCCCACGCCCTGGTTGTCAGTGATATTGCAGCCAGTACAGTTTGACAGATTTACATTAAATGTTTCATCTTGTTCTACTGCTGTGTCACCGTTTACAAGTACAGTAACTGTCTGGGTCAGTGATCCTCCAGCTGTAAAGTTTATTGTGGTAAGTGGAATTGCGGTGTAATCTGAAGGTGAAGTTGCAGTGCCATCTGTCGTATTGTATTGCACGGAGAGTGCTGTAGTGTTATCATTTCTTGTTACTGTAAAGTCAAATTTCTTGTTACCGGAATTTCCTTCTGTCAAGGAAACATCATTAATGGATATGTTTGGTTTTGGTGTTGCTCCAACAATATCAACGCTATAAGTTGTGGTCTGAGATCCTGCATGAACGGTCAGTGTCTGGTTTGCTGCAGGAACTGTACTGTCAAATCCTGTCACATTGTCAAATGCTATAACGCTTGTAGAGTTGTCGCTAAATGTTCCATTAATTACCAATCCAGTAGTGTCTAATTGGTCACCAACTGTATAGACGAGCTTGTCTGTAGGATGGGTGATAGCAATGCTGGATAATGTTACTGGTGCTGCAACAATATCAACTGTATAAGTTGTGGTCTGAGATCCTGCATGAACGGTCAGTGTCTGGTTTGCTGCAGGAACTGTACTGTCAAATCCTGTCACATTGTCAAATGCTACAACGCTGGTAGAATTATCGCTAAATGTTCCATTAATTACCAATCCTGTAGTGTCTAATTGGTCACCAACAGTGTAAGTAAGCTTGGTTGCTGGAGTTGTGATTGCTATGCTGGAAAGTATTGGTGGTGGAGGTGAAGCAGATCTGATACTGATAGTCACAGTAGCTATGTTACTATCAGCTGCTCCGTCATTTACCTTGTACGTGAAGCTGTCAGGACCGAAATAGTTTGTAGAAGGAGAATATGTAACCGATGAAGAGGCATTGCCAGTAGATATTATCTGTCCTCTTATTTCTCCGCCTGGATACAGAGAACTATGTACATTAACATAGAGATTGCCACCATAGAGTGCTGTTTGTTGTTCAACGGACAACGGTCCGACAGTGCCAGATACTGGATTACCCAATGATAACGGGAATATGATGGGACCGTCTACTCCGACTACTCCGAGGTGAATGTGAGCTCCTGTCTCACTAGAGCTCAACCCATCATAGCTTAGATGATATGTGAGCATCATCGAAGTATCGTTATAAGTAATGTTCCCAGTACCTGTCGCCGCTACAGTTGGATTAACTGGTACTTCTTGAGAACCATTAAGAAAAGCTGAAAATGATCTGACAGTACTTCCAGCCGTTAAAGAGCCATGGACAGGATTGGTAGCTGTAGAAAATGTTAGGATATCGCCAGCATCCTTATCTGTACCGTTTAGTGTTATAGTCACTTCAGTATTTTCAGTTGTACTTGCAGTCTGGTTATAAGCTACAGGATTTGAATCATCATTTTGTATAGTTCCTACTCCTTGAGAGTCAGTAATGTTACATCCAGTACAGTTTGATAGATTTACATTAAATGTTTCATCTTGCTCTACTGCAGTGTCACCGTTTACAAGAACAGTAACTGTTTGGGTTAGTGATCCTCCAGCTGTAAAGTTTATTGTGGTAAGTGGGATTGCTGTGTAATCGGAAGAAGTTGCAGTGCCATCTGTTGTATTGTATTGTACTGAGACTGCTGTAGTGTTATCACTTCTTGTTACTGTAAAGTTAAAGTTCTTGGAACCTGAAATTCCTTCAGTCAAGGAAACATCATTGATGGAAATGTTTGGTTCTGATGGTAAGGGAGTCTGGGCTATTTTAGCTGCAAGAGATGCAAGACTTGAGCCCCCTGTCGCATTAGTACCTGCAAATGTGAAGGAACCAGTTGTAGAATTGATCACTACCAATCGGCCACCATCGGTTGCTGGAGCAATAGCTGTAGCGGTTCCTCCGTACAATGTACCATCAATAAACTGCAAGCTCGCCACGCCTCCAGACGGAGGACTTCCTGTAGAATTGAGAATTGGTGCTACGAATGTTGCTGCTCCGGTAGTGGTATCAATTGTGTAAAGTCCTGACAATCCTGCAGCCCCACGTACGGTATGCGACCCCCACAATGTGCCTGATGCATCAAAAGCTATTCCTTCTATCCCTTCAATTGTACACGAACCACTACCATCAGAAGGAACCGTAACTCCCGTGCAATTACCAAATGGTCCTATGATCGTTGCTGCCCCGGTAGATTTATCGATAGTTGCAAGGTGATCGGAACCTGTTCTTCCATCACCTGCTATGTTGACTACAGCAAATAACGTGTCATCAGATCTAAAAGCTAGGTCACCAATTGCCGCAATTCCTAGACCACTATTTCCCACTAGTGTTGCTCCCCCTGTATTCTTGTTAACTACGTAAAGATTTGGAGTACCTGCGCCCCCTCCAGCATACATTATACCCGTGGTGGGGTCAATGGCAAGAGCAGGAACAGGACCTATCCCCATCGGACCCACAACGGTACCAATGCCAGTGCTTGGATCTATCGCAAGTAGGTGACCCCCGCTACCATCTGTTCCATACAACTTTGTTGCTGGCGATGAGTCATCATTTTGTATTGTTCCCACACCCTGGTTGTCAGTAATGTTGCATCCAGTACAGTTTGATAGATTTACATTAAATGTTTCATCTTGCTCTACTGCAGTGTCACCGTTTACAGGTACAGTAACTGTTTGGGTTAGTGATCCTCCAGCTGTAAAGTTTATTCTGCCTTGCGCAATTGCTGTATAATCGGAAGGTGAAGTCGCAGTGCCATCTGTTGCATTATATTGTACCGAGACTGCGGTGGTGTTATCACTTCTTGTTATTGTAAAATTGAAGAGCTTGGTGCCTGAATTCCCTTCCGTCGATAAGACATCATTGATGGTAATGTTTGGCATAATGGATCCGCCGACGAGCACCTCTCCCGTCATCCACGGATGGACCATGCAATGGTAATGGTAATCTCCTGCATTTTGGAATGTAAAGCTAAAGGTGCTACCAGGTGCGATCAAACCGCTGTCCCAGATAGTTCCGGTTTGATTGTCTGAGGGATTGCCACTTGTTGTAGTGTGACTTACAGTATCGTTGTTTTTCCAAGTTACAGTATCTCCTTGGTTAATGTTCACCACATTTGGACTAAAGCAGTTATTTGCTACTACACAGCTCTGATCAGAACCTGCTCCTGGGCTCATGATTACCTGAGCTGTTGACGGTGGAGGAGACCCTAATATGAAAAGGAAGTTGGAACCAGAGCTTGCTGCAAAATTAGAATTACCGGGGCTATAATCTGCATTAATGCTAAAGAAACCACCCGTGTTTGGTGCAGTGTAATTTGCTATGCAAACAAGCTCGTTGGTACCTGGCAAGCTGCATATTGTAGAACTAAAGGTTCCGCCTGCACTTGGAATACCGTCATTAAATGTCACATTGCCTGTTGGAGTTGCGCTACCAGGGAGAAGCGCATTCTTTGGATATGGACCACCAGCAGTTGTGTAGAAAATGAGAGACTGTGAACAATCTCCTGTTCCTTGACCTATCCATGTAAATTGTGTTGCATTATCTGCATCTACAGCATCTCCGAAGTTGAAACCCCAGTTACCATCATCAAAAGAATTGCCTCCGCCCATAGATTGTGAACCAGCGTCAAGTTCAAAAGAACAGTTGGCTGGAAAGCCTTTTCCAGATACAACTATGCTGCTACTTGCTGCTCGCTCTTGTATGGTCAAAGTACCTTGTGGACTCAGGGGAATTGTAATGAAAGTGGTGTCAGAGACGTTTGGTGTCTTGGTACCGGTGAAATTAGAGGATCCCTCTACAGTAACATTACTTGCATTATTTGCACCAGTTGGCCAGATAAAATTAAACCCAAAACTGCCAGACGAGTCCGTGTTTGCACACCCTAGGGTCTCTGTACCAATAACTAAGCAGAAATTCATATCTGCAGGAAGATCAGTTCCAAGTATTACCGCGGTAGTGAAAAACTGTGGCTGTTCAAAGATAAGCAACGGTGTAGGTACTACAGTTGCTCTAACTGTTGTTTTTTCACCGGCATTAACTATAGCTGGATTTAGTGATACAATAGTTGCTGTGGTATTAGCTGACGAATGAACTTGAACTGGCTGCAAGTTCAGGACATTTACTACCCATGAAGCACTTGTGCTAAAGAGATAGTTAAGAGCATCAAGGTGGTTTGAGCTAGGTGCTTGGGCATTTCCAAGTGATGTGAGTTGCTGATCTGTCGAACCTGATATTACAGTATTATTCCAGAGAAGCTGTCCTGATGCAGCTGTAACTACAGCTCCCTTTATTCCAAGTGTGGCTACATCCAGATCTCCAATATGACCTCCAAAGTTGCCTGAGCTGCTATCAGAGATGCCAACATTTCTTGCTGCATTTGCTACAGGATTTGTTTGGTCAACACCTGCAAGTGATACAGCTCCAGCACTTATTCTGTCTGCATTTCCGCTCAAGGTGATGCATACATTATTTGTACCCACAGATTGTGCCACTAGAGTCCATTGTTCAACACTAGTACTGTTATCTGGGTTGTAGTCAGGTGCAACCGCAGGTCCAAGAGATTGAGATCCAGGACAAGATGGGCCATATGTAACGCTTGTTACGTGAGGTGGATCTACTCCAGATTGGGTCAAAGTGATTCCTACATACAAGAATCTGTCAGTTCCGGAATTTACTGTAACGGGAAAATCAAGTGTGGAGGAAGATGCAGTTGTTGAGTAGGTAGAGGTGTCGACTACTATAGGTGTTTGGGAATTATTATTACAAGATGGATCATTTACAACAGGATTAGCTCCAGATGTTGGAACTGTACCAATAATAGTACCCCCACAATTCAATATTATTCCGTTATTAAATATGAAGCCAACGTTTTTGAGGATACCATAGTTGTTGAGGGTTCCATAATTGACTAAACCATAGTCGCCAATATTTGATACTGTGATTATTCCATTATTGTTAATTGTGCTTTGATAGTTATTTTCAATCCCGTCTGAGCAACATGAGCCTTGTGCGATGTTTGCTATTTTGATTGTCCCATAGTTGTTGATGCCGTTGGGACCGTTTAGCCCAATGCCAAGGGAAGATCCATTGTTTTCTATCGTGATTGTTCCATAGTTGTTAATTATGCCTCCTACGGTGCCAATGCCAACGCTACGGGTGTTTGCTATCGTGATTGTTCCAGAGTTGTTGAGGGTACCGAAAATTCGGATACCGACGCTGTTCCGTTCGGAGTTTGATACGGCAAGATTGACTCCATTCGGAATAGTAACGGACTTGTCAGCGTTTAGGTTGGTTTCGTTTGTGATCGTACATGTGTCAATGCCATTCCACGTACCACCTATTGCTACACATGAGGGTCCATCAGAAATGGTTCCAGGTGGCGCTGAAGAATCATCATTTAAGATTGTTCCCACACCCTGGTTGTCAGCAATGTTGCCTCCAGTACAGTTTGATAGATTCACATTAAATGTCTCATCTGGCTCTGCTGCGGTGTCACCGTTTACAAGTACAGTAACTGTCTGGTTCAGTGATCCTCCAGCTGCAAAGTTTATTGTGTTTGATGGAATCGCTGTGTAATCGGAAGAAGTCGCAGTGCCATCGGTTGTATTGTATTGTACTGAGACTGCCGTGGTGTTATCACTTCTTGTTACTGTAAAGTTAAAGCTCTTGGTACCTGAATCTCCTTCTGTTAATGAGACATCATTTATTGAAATGTGAGCACTACTAATTGAAAATGTCGAGTCTGAAACATCTTCAGAGGTATTTATCCCATCCGTTGCACTCACCCGCAGTATTGCCTCGTTGGTGTCATTTGTAGGTGGTATCGTGAAATCAAGTTTTTTTTCTGAATAATCCATTGTGATTGGAAGCCAATCGGTGCCATTATCATAGCTTATATCAGCAGCGTAATACAGTGGCTGTACAGGATTAGTATCGGAGTCTGTTGCATTCCACTCTAGACTTATTTTTTGTCCAACCAAAAAGTGATCACCCCCATTTGGAGTTATCACTTTTACTGATGGCGGATTTGGAGAGATTATTCTCTCGGCAATTTTTTTGCCGCTGCTATCTTTTATCTCTATTGAATGTGCACCGTCGGCATATGGAATGGTAAACACAAATGGCACCAAGTCTAGGTCTACTTGTCTGTAACCAGACAAGGTCGGATCACTGGGGTTAGGATCGGAATGTAATGAAAAGGTAAGATCAAATCCAGTTGATGCTAATACATTTTGATTTTGATCAACAAAATCTATTGTGTAGTTACCCGTGCTACCTAAGGGAAGAGTAGGGGTACCGTCTAATTTGTACCATGGATCCAGTGTTACTGTGCCATTTTTAGAAATTTTTCCACTTATTTCTACGACTGTTGGATCACCTGCCACTTTTAATTGGGTAAAGAGAAAGTCGTACGTAGTTTTGTCTATCCATTGAGTTTCATTATACCCCATAATATCAAATTTAGACGTATCCATCACCGCATCTGAAGAAAGATCGAATCCATAGTTACTTAGGTTGATGCAGGAGTGATGTGCTCGCCATGTAATATTTGGTTTTTTACATTCAAGGGTATGGTTTGTTGGTATAAAACCAAGAGAATGTCCCATCTCGTGGGCGACGGCTATAGTTTCATCGTGTATGTAATGAAGACCGGGGGAGTCTGATGTTATGTCCCAATCACTTACCAATATTCCACCGAGTCCAATATGGGATTGCCCACCTACGCCGATTGGAACAAATGTTTTGGCTTGGCACAATGTTTTATTTAATTTACCTTGAATATCAGCACAGAAAATGCGAGGATCCACTACGCCAACTCCAATTTTAAAGCCATCATGTTGTGCAAATTTTGCTATTTCGTACTCTGCCAATTTAGTGGTTCCAGATGGAACAACCACTTGAAGGGTGTTACCTATCTTAAAATCAAACTGCCCTGTCTCTAGCGGATACATGGCTTCTACGAAATTCTTTGATGCATATGCAATAGCTTTCACGTCACCAATTGGGGTAATGCTATCACAGTTTAGTAGGCCTAGACATGAAGAATCTGCCCAATCAATAGGTACAAACAAAACCTTGAGGGGTTGAGTTTCCTTTACGGCATAGGTCTTGTTCATTTGGTTGTTACTTTTAATCCCATCTTTAATTTGATTAGGAGGAACCAATACGACTTGAATTGTGTAATTTTTTCCAGTAGGAACCCCGAGTCCATTATCAAGACCCGGAGAAAAATAAAATGTATTTTTACCAGGGTTTATCATCTTGGAAACCGCACCGAACTTGGATGGTTTTGAATTGCCGTCGTCAAAGAAATCAAATGCCACTTGTACATTCTGAGGATGAGAAAATGTAGAAGTAACGTTAAAGAAGATTATTCCAGGTTTGTTTTTTATAATATCATCTGTTCCACCTGCCGATTGAACATATCCAATTTCGTCTAAGGAAAGATCTTTACATAAAGAGCCATCTTGATTCTGCGTTGTATAATCACAAATTTGGCCAGTGTTATAAATCGGATTTGGATCAAAAGCACAACATCCTCGCGAATTCAGTCCAGTGCCGCCTGGGCTGAATATTTCGATTGTACCAGAGTTCCTCAAAACGCCTCCGTTGAATATTCCAATTCCAGCTGTGTTTGAGATTTGGATGTTTCCATCATTATTGAGCAGGCCATATAGGGTGGATAAACTCAAATAGTATGCTATACCGTATCCACCAGTGTTTTTCACGACAATTGTGCCAAAATTATTTATTGCCGACACAGGGTCCCCGTAAATACCATAACCATCGCTGTTTTCTATTATGATTTTTCCTCCGGAATAGTTGTTCACCTTGCCTCCTACACAGACATGTATGCCCTCGCTTTGAGAGCCTGAGTTTGCTATCGTAATGTTTCCTCCAAAATTGTTTAAGATAGTCGAAATACCAGTAAGCACATTCGGTTCATTACAGCTGATACCGATGTTTCCAGTATTCTCTATGTTTATTGCTCCATAATTGTTAATGGTTTTACAATCTATTCCATACAATCCAGAATTTGCTATTGTGATTGTTCCGGAGTTATAGATGGAACCACAATCGATTCCAGAATCACTGTTTTTTAAAACCAGATTAACATCAGAAAGTACATCAACAATCTTAGTAGAATTTATTTTAATGTTTTTGGTAATGGTACATGTATTGACACCATCCCATGCTCCACCAAGTAAAGGATTGCAGGTACTTGCATCCACAATTATAGGGGTGTCATCTTGAATTGTTCCAACTCCTAGATTATCAACAATATAACATCCAATGCAATTTGATAGATTTACATTAAATACCTCGTTAAATTCTGGAGTAGTATCACCATATACTAATACGGTTATTGTTTTTTTTGTTTCCCCAGGTGCAAAGTTTAGTGTTGTTATGGGAATTGATTGATAGTCAGAACCTGCTTTCGCGGTCACATCTGAGGTAAAATAGCTAACAGAGGATGTGCCTGTAGAATCGCCTGATCGTGTTACTACAAAATTAAAGTTCCCTGTTTCATTAGTACCTTCAACCACAGTAACATCACTTATGGAAATGGTTGGAATGTCGTTTTGTGTATATTTCTGAGATGCTTCATTTGAATAGGTATCAACAGCTTTGATTGTATGATCACCAATTGTCGAGGCTGGTATGTAAAATGTGAATGCCGCGTTTCCTGATGCATCAGACGAGCCGGTTTGGTAAGCATAACTTGAATCATAATACATGTAAATGGTAGAGCTTGGTGCAAAGCCAGAGCCGATAATATTTACTGGTATTCCAGCAGGACCAGATGTTGGATTGATTGCAAATGTAGGCGCTACCACAGTATAGTTTTGAGATGCTTCATTTGAGGAGGAATCAACAGCTTTGATTGTATGATCACCAATTGTTGAGGCCGGTATTAAAAATGTGAATGCCGCGTTTCCTGATGCATCAGACGAGCCGGTTTGGTAAGCATAACTTGAATCATAATACATGTAAATGGTAGAGCTTGGTGCAAAGCCAGAGCCGATAATATTTACTGGTATTCCAGCAGGACCAGATGTTGGCGATAATTGGAAGTTGGCTCCACCTGTAGCATGTGAATCTTGAATTGTAAACGCAGTTAATGTAAAAATTAAGACCGCAAAAACTGATAGATATGCAAAACTTCCCAACCCACGATCGTCAGAGAAAAAAGGTATTTAAAGAAAGTGTATTGTTTGTAGTGAATTGTAGTTATTTTTTAAAGCATTCTCACAAATGTAGTTATTTTTTCAAACATTTAGAACTAAAACAGGGAATTTTTATTAATTATCAGTGAACTACAGCATCAAAAAAGAAAAAAATCTTACTGTTGATGATGTGTTGATTCTATATTTATGACAATGTAAAATTACAGCCAACATTACGGTGTGAGACCTGTAGGACCCAGTTACTATTTCAGTTTAGTTAAAGACCCACTAGAGATTTAAAAACTAGTTTAACACCCTACTAATTAATTCTAGTTTGGTAAGATCACTATCTAATTTACAAACCTAAATTACAAAGGTAGGAAGTTTAAGTGAATGAAAATGTCATTGTAAACAGGTGTAAACAATTGTCTCGAACTGTTTCTGCACGTATATCAAAAGAAATGCATGAAGTTCTAAGAGACAAATGCAATGAGTTGGGTTGCAGCATTAATGACTACATTGTTGGTTGCATAGAACTAATGCTTGACGGGAATACAGATTTTGATTTTGGAGATGATAAAAATATAGAAGAATCTAGTGCTGCCTCAGACGAGAAAAAAGAAATTCCAGAGTTAAAACCAACAAAAGTAAGTTATGATGGCGGAAAAACTTGGATTGATCTAAAAAAGAAAGATGAAAATCCAAAAGTAGTCATTCATTTAGATGATTGAGATTCCGTTTTTGAAACTATACGGTACCAGATCTTACTATCCATTGCTTTATTGGATTGTTTCAAGTTGGTGACTCATTTTCTATGTGTCAAGTTTCGGTTCATAATATACGAGTTATAAAAACACCAATCGTTAAGGCCGGTAAGCCAATAAGAAACAATAACTGTCCAAAACTTCTCCAAAAATGGAATGAGTCATTATATTTTTCTGCAAGAGATAGCCAGCTTTCAGAAGTACCATATGTCAAATTAAAACGTGGATCGCTACTCAATTGTCTCATTGTTTCAGGACTAACAGGATCAGGTAGTGATCCAATTATCATCCCAGATATCATTTCTATTAGAATGAGAGAAGCTAAAGCAATTATTTTCTTAACCATTATTTCGATTATGGATATAATCATCTTAAATTTAAGAGGGATCAATTTTGAAAATTAGTCAAACCCATGTCCCGACAGAAATTACGAAGAATCATGTTCCATGTATAGAACAATACTGTTTTTTTTTGTTGTATTATGGGATTTATAGCTCATTTACTTATTATAAGATTTAAAAAATCCAATAACAATCAACGTGCCTCCTGCAATTAATGCCATCATTCTGATTAGCGGAAATGAATCCCTAAAATCAAATTGATGTGGTAGTGATTGCGGTATTGAAGAACTATTACTCTCTACTAAATACAAGCCCAAATACACTACACCAATTACAAATATTCCTGTAAGAATCCACCAAATATTTACCAATCAAACCTCATCTTTACCAACAATCTTTCTGATCTTGTGTATCAAAATAAGCTGAACTTGGTATGTATTCATCTGGTTGTAACTTGCTTTCAAAATCTTCTACTATTACCATGTTAAAATTATTATATGCAATTCCCAATGAAATGGATGAATAATCAGGATCAAGTATATTCTTTTTATGTCCCCAATTTGAGTGAGCATCATTAAACATCATATCGTAATTTTCGTTTCTGATGAATTGCCCCTGATTATCTAATAATCTTTTTTGACCACCGGCTATGTTTTCACCGACTGCGAAGGAATCAATTCCAGCTTGATGAAATCTCCCTTGTGGTGTTAGACCGTTATCGTTCATATGATGCAAACACTTTTCAGATAAAAGTAGTTCTGCATAGGTTTGTGTTGGGAGTTCATTTATCATTATTAAAGGTGGAATATTATTTTGTTGCCTATATTGATTAATGTCATCTAAAGCTATTTGTCGTAATTCATCAGTACTTTGCGATACTCCTAATGTTGGTATATTTTTTGGCAGTAGTTGATTTGGAAGATTCTGATTTTGTGTTATCCATTGTAAGATTTGAGATACAGAGACTGAGGTTTTATCGATAAGATCAAGTGAATTATTGAATGTAAAAAAACCATAAAGGAATAATGGTAATAGAATTACTATAACTACATACTTTAACGGATTTCCGTATTTATCTTTGAATCTGGCATACCCTCGTATTCCCATGTCTAACGGATTAAAATGGTAATTGATAATATGTTGTCACTTCTGGATTAAGACATCCTTACTAGCATTCTGTATCAAAGTAATCCATTTGTTCTCACCTTCAATCTTGATTCCTGCCATTTCTGAAGATGCCTTTCCTTCTAAACTCGTATGGAATCTAATGTAACTATTGAATAAATGATAATCTGAAATCCATCTCTTTAATTCGAATTGTATACCTTTGATCCTCTTTGTGACCATTCCATAAAGGCTTTCATAGCATCAGGACTTGGAGGAGATTTAACAATTTGTTTTATCTGTAAATCTTGTCTTTTTGTATGATGATGAGTAGGATGTTCCAATTCTTTTCTGAGATTATTTTTTACCATCTGTTCGGCTAGCAAAGCACCCATGATATTCACCCCTTCTTCAAGATCCAAAATCTTTTGTTGGTTAATTTCAAGATCAGAGATTTTTTCTTCTTGTTGTTTTATACGCAAGCTCTGACGAGATTCTTCTGATATGGTAAGATCTGTAATTGCCATTCTAAATTCTGCGTAACACTCTTCCAAGGTAGGGGTAAAGTATACACCGTCAAGACCGTTTTTGTGACCCATTAGCTTCTCGACGATATTCGAATTGATTTCTTTGTTTAGCTTCAGGACAGTGTTGTATCTCTTTCGAAAACCATAGACTATTCTTTTGTCATGTCTCTCCTTTGTTAGCGTGAATCTCTTTCTGATTCCCGCCTTTTCTTGTATTTTTGCAAGAGTGATATAGAAACTGCTAGCGGAGATCTTTCGTATATCATGCCATGCCATGGTCTCGCGATAATGGTTTCGAAATACTAGAGATTCTAAATCTAGCTTTTCACCATCAAGTTTTCTCTTATCAAAATATTCTCGTATCGCTTTGGAAGCTTCTGGAGTAAGTATTGCCCAGTATTCTTGTGGGTCACCTGCGTATATCTTGACTGCGATACAGCCATCATCTAGTTCCTTGATGTCCTTTAGTCTCAAGTCAAAGATTGCGCCGGGTCTTACACCTGTAGATGCAAGAAAGTGAATTATTGTCCTCCATCGCATGTTAGAATGTTTCAGCATTCTTGCGATATCATCTGTAGAAAATGGCTCTTCTCCAGTCAGTTTTTCTCTCGGTGGAAACATCCGTTTTACTTTCTTGAAATTAAGAATGATGTCATTTTGAATGCAGAATAACTCTATTGGTGCCAGATACATGTTAAACGAGTTTGCTCTCAGCGCACCTTGTCTGTGCTTTTGCTTAAGTTGGATAACATAGTTTTCAACAAATGTTTGCAAAGTTTTAGGATCAATTTTTACCAGCGAATCATAATCTTCGATGTTTGTAAATTTGAGAAAATTTTCTAATCTTTTCTTGTAACCTTTCTTTGTAACATCAGACTTAATTGACTCTTCAAAGACTTGTAAGCTTCTTTCCAACGAAATATCATGGACCTTGGTTCTTAATTTACTATTTTTCATAGTAATGTATTCCTTTAAATTGCTATTCTTTATGGTTTTTAGCAAGCTCCTGTGGTGTAGTCCGGCTAAGCATACCGCCCTCTCAAGGCGGTGATCCCGGGTTCAAATCCCGGCGGGAGCATTTTATTATTTTAAAACAGTTCAAAATTTTTTATTTGAAAATAATTCTAAGTTAAAAAAAGTAAAATAAGCATATTTCAGCTTAAAATCTACGTTCGCCACGGTGTTTTGGTAAACATTCGCGACAATATACCGGTCTTCCTTCTTTTGGTTGGAATGGGACTTGGGTTTCTTTTTTGCAATCCGCACAAGTGGCAGGATACATTTTTCTGTCTGCGTCCATGACTTTTGGGATTTTTATCCACATAATAACCAATAGTTATCATCTGAAGCCCCAATTGGGACTTTTATGTAGCAAATACAGTCTAAAATACTGGCAAATGCATCTTATTTCGATGGTTGGCCCCCAGGATGGCGGTTTTGGTTTTGATGGTGCAAAAAAATATTCTACTTTAGAAAATTCCAATGCCATATGCGTTCAGTGCCAAGCAGGTCAACATAACAAATGTATTGCTAAGAATGATTCTAGCGCAACATGTGACTGTGAACGATGTCTGCTTGATTAATTTGCAAAGAAATTTGTAGCATACAAATTTTTATGATATTGTAAAACAACCGAACCGTCAGAATATTCCACAACTGAGAGTCCTCTTATGGAGAAAACCTCATTTGAAAATTCAGATGCAAGTTTTTGTGGCATGTCCAGTATGGCCTTGTATACATAACCATATTCAGTTGGACAGGTAATTGTCATGGATTGACCGCTTCCATATGCAAGACAATTATCAAAAGAACCATGTGGTAAATTATCATGGTTTTGTGGCAATGGTTGTGGAATAGTAGTTTTGATTGTCTGAACTTCACTTGTATGACTTTGAAAAAAATCAAAATAATTGGCGGTTGCAAATCCTAAGACAAAAAAGCCAACAATTCCAAATACTAAAAGTACATTTCGTAAAGAATGTGTTTTTCCTGATTTTTGATGGATTTCTTTTTTCTTACTAGACATAGGAGCAATGACATTAATCTTCATTCCATTTCTTGTCTGCAATGATTCTACATACAGGCAGTTAGGATGGATTTGTTCTTCTGTTTTAAAACCGCAAATATTGCAAATTCGTTGTGTCATCTTCCTACAACTTGGACACAATGAACAGTTTACGAGTGTTCCACCACAAGTTCTACATGATTCATCAGGCATTAGCAACCAAAATTTGTAATAATAATTAAGCAATACTGAGAATTGATACTAATGATTCATACTAAAAATTTAAATTCAATAGTTGTAAAGCCAGATGAAATTTTTGTCCGTTAATTCCAGAAGAACTATGGATTTACAGTAATTTGGGTTTGCAGTACATGTGTGAGAGGAATACCAGATGTCAAACTATCCCACACATACACTTGTATCGAATATTGTCCTGGTTCTTTTGGAATCCATACCTGTGATGCAGTAAATGATTGATTAGAAACCATAGATGCAGAAAATCCTTCAAGATATTGGGTTGCACTATCTTTGTTCATTACTTGTACGAGATATGTGAATTTTTGTTCGGATGTAGCATGATTTGTGAGTGTTGATTCTATTCCAATTTGCTGGTCAACTTGAAAGCTAGTCAATTCTTGTCCAGTGGTATTAACCATTTTAGGAGCTGTCAATGTAATGTCACCAAATGCGCCAAGAGCATTTGGTGTAACAGATATGATTAGTGGAAATAATGCAATTGCTAGATAAATTGGCTTCATTAACGCTACCGTACTACGTTTACTATAAAATATTTACTATACATTGATTCGCCTAGAAAAAAAACCAATTCAGACAGTTATCTTTCTTATGACAATCTCGTGTCCTTCATGTACATGAGAAGAATGGTTTACTTTTATTATTTCACCCATCTTCAAGTCTGAGAAATATTTTTCGTTATATCTTCCCAAAGTTTTCTTGCAATTAAAACAGTATATTTCTTTAAACTCCACATCAGACATAAGATTCCACAATATTTTAAGATAAAGTCAAAATTCTATGGGTGAAATGCCTAGTTGATCCTTGTTTTCATGGAATTGTATTTTTGAGATCTTGTAGTAAATTACTTCCCCACGCCTTTCAATTACAGCAAGGACTGGCTCTTTACCCATCGTAGTTATTTGCTCTATTTGTTTTTGTAGCAACCCCATTTTTTGGCGTCTTCCCTCGTTTAGTCCAAATACCACATATTTTGCTGCCTTTTCGCCAAATTGACCTCTCTCATATACCCTAAAATCAGAACCAAATCCAAATCCATCTTTTGCTACATAACCTCTAGATCTCAAATCACGATAGATCAGAAATTTTGTAAGTGCATCAACATCATATTTTACACATTCTTGCATCATAGAGTCAAAGTTAACTTGGAGTTTTCCTTTCAGTAGTTTGAGATTACCAGTATACAAAAGATAAAGAGATTCAAATGGTTTGAGAAAAAACTTCTTTTTTATTATTTCTCCGAAGCCTTTCTGTTCTAAACTATGTTGCATGTTTTTATCAATAATCATAGTATGATCCTTGACCAATATTCCTTCAACTTTGGACTCGATATCAGACATCTATTTCATGACAGAGCATTGGCAATATAACATTACGTACAATAGTTTTCTAAAATAAAGTACAAGTCAAAACAATCTAGAAAATTAAACAATTATCAAATTACGGAAAACTAATAACTACTTTTGGTTTAATTTACCACATATTATGTCAAACCATAAAATAATTTATGTGCTAATAGGAATAATCGCGGTTTCAATTTTTAGCAACTATCTTCTATATCAAAAGACGCAACTACTAGAACAGACAGCAGATTATTACAAAAATCAAAACAATGAAAATTTAGAAAAACTTTCAAAAATTACTCTTGCAGCCAAAACAAACATCAATAGCTCCTTTACCTAATAACCAAACCATAGTTCAAACAGAATCACATACCAGTAATTACACTTCTAGTGAATCCATAGAAGCAGTTGCAGTAAGACCAGTACTAGAAAACGATGGCATTTTTGAAACCACTACCTATCAGGGTATTGTAATGAAAATTACTGTAGAAATTCGAGATGGTTCAGGCCAGGTATTGGTTAACACAGCCATTCCCACAGGAGTAGATTTTCAAACCTCGGCAAAAACAGCAGTCATGGTGGCCCAAAAAATCACTGATGTAGATCTGTCAAAGAAAGATGTGATTTTTTCCATATCTTCTGAAAACAATCAAGAACTACAAGCAGTTGATGGAGGAAGTGCCGGTGGTGCAATGACAGTATTACTTTCATCTGAGATTTTGGGAAAGCCACTGAATGATAAAGTGTTAATGACTGGAACAATACAAGATGATGGAGCCATTGGAGAAATTGGCGGAGCTGCAGAAAAGGCTGATGCCGCAGGCAAGTACGGAGCTAAAGTATTTCTTGTTCCACAAGGACAGGCAACAGTTGAGATCCAATCATGCGATGAAAAAACAGAAGGAGTATTCACCTATAGATCCTGTACAGCGCAAGAAAAACCGCTTTCTCCAATAACTGAAAAACAATACGGAATGAAAGTCATTGAAGTTAATAACATAGAAAATGCACTTTCTTATTTCAATTCTACAACCTAATCTCAGATTTTGTTATTATATGATTTTCAACTCAAATGCAATCTCACGGTTAAAATATGGGCGTCCAATAATCAATCAAAAGTGTAATTATGCACGGCGCAAATTATAGAACCGGTAACGGTCAACCATATACAAGAAAAGAGTACATCAAGGGTAAACCTCAGATAAAAATTGCAAAGTTTTCTGGAGGAAAAAGAGATGATTATGATTATTGTGTACAGCTTTGTTCAAATGAGAAAATGCAGATAAGACATATGGCAATAGAATCCGCAAGACTATCAGCAAACAAAAAAATTGAACAGGTAGCAGGTGAAACAGGTTATTTCTCACAATTACGGGTTTACCCACACATATTGTTAAGAGAAAATAAGATGATTGCGACTGCAGGTGCAGATAGATTGCAGGAAGGTATGAGAGGAGCCTTTGGTAAGGCAGTTAGTCTAGCTGCACGAGTTGACAAGGGTCAAGTCATCATGGAAGCATTTGTGAAAAAGGAACATCTAGAGTTTGCAAAAAAAGCACTGCATGGAGCATGTGTAAAGTTACCCATAACACCAACAATAAAGGTAATAAAGATAATACCAATCAAACCTGCATCAGCTTAATTTTAGTGCGTTAAGAATATCTTTTTGTCTTTTATCAAGAATAGCTACGAATTCAGAAAATTCTTCAGCTGTAGGATTTCGTTTCAGAATTCTTCTACATTGATAATAAAACGAGTTGTATAATCTTCCTATTGCAATTCCGTAACCAAATGAATCAGAGTGTGTTCTTAATTCTTTTAGTGAATTAATTATTTGTGAAATTTCGTCAGATTTTTCTGAGACCTCTTTGATCTTTTGATTTATTTTTTCTTCTACCTTATGGTCCACATTTTATCTAGAAATATGAAGTTAAAAAATGTGTTACCAAACAGTACGCTTTAATAGACTAGAATTTTCTAAATCGATTGAGCGGTTGTAGTACAGCTTGGTTAATATGCGGGATTGCCAATTCCGCGACCCGGGTTCAAATCCCGGCAACCGCATTCAATTATTTCTTTAAACCCTTTTTGATAATTTCTAGTGCGTTTACTGCTCTGTCTGGCTTTGGAAGTTGGATCATAAAGACATTTGATTTTCCATATTCAGAATGTGGTGAAGAAAGAGCAAGCAGAGATGACTCTGCAAGAGCTTCAAAGAATTCAAAGCAATCATTGGCATATAACAATAGTTTTTCAACTACACCTCCTTGTGAAAAATTCAAAGATACGTCTACAAACACATGACCCAAATCATCCTGAAGTATATTCAAATTTGTTTCTACAGAAACTGGTTTGCCAGCAATTATTTTCATGATATCAACAAATCTTTTTTCTTCAAGAATGATGCAAGGCGCCTTGATTTCATTATAATTAAACAGGGTTACGTCTTTGTGTGTTCTTGCTAAAAGGCGTTCAAATTCGTCGTTTGACATTATTTTCGTTGCATCTTCCTATAAAAAAAGATCATATTAGATTAAATGATATTTACTGTTCTTGCGAGCGTCTGTACTTTTTCGTTGTCAGAGGAACCAATCTTGCGATCAATATACCTATTGTTAAAATAAAGAAGGTCGACCATCTTAGATTTGTCTACATTAACTATGATTGCAGATTCCGAGCTTGGAAGATTAGAGTTTGTAAGTATTACAAGCTTATCCACAAGTGCTGAAGATTTTGAAATGTTTGAGATCTCTTCAAAGTTTTTGGCGTGATTTTCATTTATCACGACGGCTATTCCAATTTTTAAGCCATATGGATCTTGATAAACCACATCAAGTGCGTGGTTTTGCTTTTCCAATTTTCCGATATTTCCCATTTCATGTGCAAAATTAACAAGATTTGCAACTGCCTTCTTTAACTGTGTTCCAGTTGCCTCATCCTCACATGTTCTTCTTATAGATATAAAATCAGATATTGGTACTGCCATTATACTTCCACGAACTTTTAGGCCTGGATATGTATGCTTTATGGTTTCATCTATAGCAGTTTCATCTATTTTTTCTAAATCAAGTTCTGCTGATTTTTCCATCGCATGGTATAGTATGTTTATGATTGAACGTACACTACGAAATTCTGGAAATTCGTCATACAGTACTCGAATTTTCTCATCTAGCTCGTCTTGTGTTTTTTGTGTGAATTTACCCTTTTTGTCATTGTGTTTAATGTATTCTAAAACAATTTCCAAAAGTTCTTCTTGAGAGTTTGATCCTACAAGGTCTATCTTGTAGTTTGCCTTCTCTAATCTGTCAAAAACAGATGGGCTTTTGCCTTGAATCTCAGCATAACCTGAAGGTGTTGAGATAAGCAATACAACAGATGCTGGGAGATGTGCGTTAATGATGCCCTTAACGAACTCTAAAGAATCTTGGTTTCCATCAAACTCATCAATTTCATAAAGAACAATTTTACTCAAGAATCTATGAGTTAGTTTTGAAATTGCCGCCATCATACCAAGCAATTCTTCAAGATTTGTAACAGCGTCAAACGAATTTGTGATTATATTTTTGATTAAATTCGATTCATAATAATTAAACCACTGTACAAGAAACTTTTTTATATTTTCTACAGAAACAGATGCCTTGCCAGAAATTATCTCTTCTGCTTTTTGTTTTATTGTCAACCCAGATAATTTATTCATAAAGGAATAGTCAAGTGCTTTTTTAGCAGAATTGTCTCCCTGCTCTGCTCTATCACGTATATACTCTACAAGTTTTGTTCGAAGCTGTACAAAAAATTCATTTTCAAATCCTTTGATAATTGCATTGTAAAGACTTGGCATGGTCTTTGGAGATATTGTAGATAAATCAAGAAACGTACAGACGGTATTATGTCTGCTTTGAAGGTTTTTGATATGTAACGCCAAATGTGTCTTACCAGATCCAACATCTTGGATCAATGTAATTACTCTAAAATCACTATCGTTTGAATCTCGCCTACCAACTTTGTTGCATAATTCTTTGATACATTCTAAAATAGCTGATTTGGCTTCTTTGTGTCTTTTTCCTCCAAGAATTCTTGCATCCTTTTCTGTCGGAGTTGGGCTACTTGGATACGGGTTATTTTCTAATTGATATGCGTACATCAAATATTCCTCACATAACCGTGAACTAGTCCTCGCATGATAATTCCTTCTTGGCCACCTGATGATACTTCGTATCTTTCCTTGTGTCTTTCCACAAGTTCAGCTGCCATAGAGTAGAAGTTTTCTGGTGAAATCTTTTTAGAGTCACATATCTTTTTCCTTATATCTGAAAAAGGTGCCCATCCTATAGAAGTTGAAGATTCTGTTAAACGTCTGTCAAATTCAGCCTTAAAGTCACTTTCTTGACCTGCAACATTTTGTTGTGGTATTTTGTTTACCCCATCTCCTATGTTATTAGCATATTCGTTAACTTTAGCCACCGAGTGACTTTTTTCCATAGCCATACTGAGAACAATCTTGCACTTGGGATCATTTTGAGATAAATATGAGACATAGTTATCTCGCGTCCATACAAAATATGCTACACCTTTTTTCTCAACAAAAATTTGTTCTGTATCTATTAATTTTTGTAGAATATCATCACAATCCTTTCCAAAAGTTTTTTTCAATTCTGTTTTTTTTATTCCATTTAAACCAGCAGAAACTATTCTCTCAAGAACCCTCTCACTCATGCCATTAATTTCTTGAAATTTTATTTAATACCTAACATAGTCTCGCCCAACAATTTAGTGAAAAATTCTTACCTATCAAGATACAGCAAAAACAACGAGCGATTTCTAAACAATGAGAGTATATGAAATTGCCAAGATTTGACATCATGTATATTATAAAGGAATTTTGATAACTAAACAAAGCAGAATGATGATTGGGTAGTCTGAGACACAATGAAGAATTATACCTGGGGTATCTGACTGCTGTAAATAACAAAGATCATGGTTATTTTATCTAAAAATTGGTTCCTTAGATCTTCATTTGAAGATTTTATATTTAAAAACTCTTTTTTATAAAATTCTTGTGCACAAATCATAAATCAACTTGATCAGATCTACGAAGTTCAGCCTCAATTTCCATCAAGCGTTTTACTCTTTCTTCAACAGGAGGATGTGTTGCAAAAAATCGTGCTATAGTTTGACCTGACATGGCTGGGATTATAAAAAATGCATTCATTCCCTCAATTCGCTTTAGTTCTGGCTTTGGAGCTACTTTTACCTCACCACTTATTTTCATTAGTGCTCTTGAGAGAGACAGAGGCTGACCTGTCATATATGCACCGCCGCTATCTGCAGCAAATTCTCGGTATCTGGATATGGCACGTATTATTATAAAACTTAGAAACCATACAATTGCGGCTACAATCAAAACCAAGAATATTCCTCCACCTTGTTGTTGTCTTCCTCCAGAACCATATCCACCCCACATTGCACCAAACATAGAAGATTGCATGACAAACCATGCAATAGTAGAAAACAGACTTGCCAGAGTGATGACCGTAACGTCTCTATGTTTGATATGGGTAAGCTCGTGTGATAGTACTCCCTCTAGTTCATCCTTTTCTAAAATTCTCATAAGACCGGTAGTTACCACAACCACTGAACTTTTTGGTCCCTTTCCTGTGGCAAATGAGTTTGCCACTTCCATATTTACTACTCCTATTCTCGGTTTTGGAAGATTTGCTTTTACAACAAGTCTTTCAACAATTTCATGTAAAATAGGATATTCCTCTTTTGTGACTAGCTTAGTACCAGTACTCCAAAGAACTATCCTATCTGAAAAATACCATTGAGCCCCAATCATCAAGCCGGCAATTACTGCCATTGGTAAGATACCTAATCCAAAATACAGCGATATGAAGCTAAGAAATGCAAGATAAATTATTGCCAGAACTAGAAAACTAAATGTCATTCGTAACGTTAACTGAATATCAGTTTTGTGCATGATGAAAAGAAGATTTTATCGATTTATAATTCGTCCGATTCAATTTCTATAAGCAAATTTTCTGAAATCAAAGATTAATATCTGAATTTACATTTTTAGCATGTGATGGAAAAATCAGATAAGGATTGGAAAAAAATACTCACACCAGAACAATTCGAAATCTGTAGAAACAAGGGTACAGAACACCCATTTTCTGGAAAATACAACTATTGTAAGGAAAAAGGAATTTACAAATGTGTTTGTTGTGGAGTAGATCTGTTTAGTTCTGATACAAAATTTGATTCGGGTACAGGATGGCCTAGTTTTTGGGAACCTATCAAAAACAACGTGAAAAGCGAGACAGACACTAGCTATGACATGTTAAGAATAGAGGTAATGTGCAAAAATTGTAACGCTCATCTAGGTCATGTCTTTGACGATGGACCAATTACCTACAAACCAGGGTATTGTATCAATTCAGCTTCGCTCAAACTTGAGAAGAGTTTAAGTTGTTTTCTGAAGGTCATTCCAAAGTTACCCGAGTATTAATAGTACCGTACTGTACGGTATATTATGTTAACCTGTGAATACTGCCCCAAACAGTTTATCGAAACCGCAACGGGTTTGGTTCAAAAAACATTCCATGAAGTACTTCATGATCCAGAACTAGTAAACAACTAACTCTGGTTCTTTTTTCTTCAAAACTCATCATTAAAAACGAACTTTTTTATCGGCTGGCTTTGCTCTAATGTAAAGTGACAAAACATTCTAGTCGCAAAGGATCATCGAATGTTGGAAAAAAAGATTCAAGTTCAGATGTTTTAAAAAAAATGAGTTCTATTTCTGATGTGACAAAGACTTTGGCTACGGAAGTAAAATCAATGTCAAAAATTTTTGCAGAGAATCAGAAGATACTCATTTCACTAAAAACCATGATAGATGCAGTTGGCTCATCGTTAGAACAAATTCAACGATATTCAAGACAAGTAAACATCTTGGAAGAAGATACACAAAAATTGTTTACTGGATTAAGCCAGGTAAAAGCTCATTCTAATTTAATATCTAAAGTAAATGAACAGACAAACAAACTTCAAGACCAAGTCAACAAGATACGTGAAAAACAAGAATCTATGCCTGATGCTAACAAATTAATGCAAAGTGTTGCTGACAGCTTAGATTCAATTCGTAATAATACAAAAATGATAATGAATGTAGCTGAAAAAACAGAAAAGATAAGAGATGAAATTAAACAGGTAGCAGTAAAAACAGAAAACGTATCACACCTAGAAGAAAACATTGCAAACTTGAAAGTAAACATAGATTCAGTTGTCTCAAAAACAGAGCCTCTTCTCAATCTGAGTTCTGATATAAGAGACGTGGGAATAGAGCTTGGTTCACTAGTTAGAAAGACAGATTCTCTTGCTGCTCTAGGAGGAGACATTAGAAATATAGGAATGGAATTTGTCAATTTTAGGGAAAACATACTTGGAAAGACAAAACAATTAGATGAAAAAATGTCGGATTTGGCAGAAATGTTAAACAGCAATGTAGCCTCAACATCAGAATTTCATAAAAAGACGAATGAAGTCTATAATGAACTACAAGATATTCGTAACATTACCCATAAGACGTCCCAGAATACATCACGTGAAGTAATAGGACTATTGCGCCTATCAGAGTTCCAGTCAAGCGTACGTATGCATTCAGAGTCAAAATATGGAACTTTAGATGATCTTGAAAAAATGATTAATCAAACAGTAGACATGGTAAATCTATTCGATAGACTTTCTATTGAATCTGAAAAGAAAATGCCAGTTCCACAAGAAGTAAAACAGTGGTCTGTAGCAAAAATACTGGATTGTGCAGATAGATGGGAAATTAGATTTACTGACGTGTTTAGACTTTTAATAAATCAGCTTGGCTCAGATCTTGTAAAAGAATCTTTGAGATTAGAACAGATCAGGGATTTATTTGGAATTCGTGCAGTTGATGAAGTAAGACACGAGTTTAATATCCAATAATTCTAAACTTCGTCAGCCATTTCATAGGCTTTTAGTCGTTCTTTCTTTCGTTTTATCATCGCAAAAATTCCTATGATTGCTGCAATCCAAATGGAGCTAAATACAACGTTTGAGAAGCTTACATACATGTATGGAATTGCATCAAGTAAATTAGAGTCAATTGCCTGAGCTTGAAAATGTACATCAATCATTCCAGTACTATAATCAGAAACACTTTGTGACGAAGTAGATATCTTATCTACTACAGATATCATAGTATCAAGGTCTTTTTGAATTAAACCAAAGTCAGTTGCGTCTGTTGGAAATATCCAAACTGGATTACCATCTTTCGGTAAGAGCACTTTAAGAGTTCTGATTTCGGTCAATAGTTGTTGTGGATCAGATGTTGATTGGATTCTGGACAAAATTCCTCTTGATTCCTGCAAAGGATAAACAGAATTCTTGTATCCTTCAAATGCAACTACTACTCCAAATATAATAAATCCCATAATCCCAATCATTGCAAGTTTATAGTATCCGTTTGCCATTTTCTCTGCCTTTGTTACCTTGTGTAGTTTTTGCGATTTGCTCTTTTTAAATGTTGAATGCGATATGCTAAGGTAGGAGATATAGAAGAATCCTAATGCTTGAATACCAAGTATTGGTACGAATACAGGATTGTTTGAATAAATTGCTATAAAGATTGCAATGATTCCATAAATGCCAAAAAATATCTCAAGTAAAGTAGTTTTTGTAAAAGGCAGGTTATAGGCCTTGTCTCGCCAGTCATCTGTCTTGTTTACAATACCATATTTTGGAGTTCGTAGAAATTCATTTTTCTTTCCAAATAAGGCATCAAAGACAGCTACAGTATTGTTTACTGACATGCCAGCAGAATAAATTATTAGATAAAGATATGCTAGTGCTTTTGATTTCCAGCTACTTCCCCACAAGTCACGTATTATCATAAGATATCCTAAAGGCCCTATAGCAAAATATGCTGCAATTGTAAGTAGCGGGAGTGTACTGACAATGTAAATGTTAATTTTTGCTGCCAAAAGTATAGGCATTATAAGAAATTGTATGAGCATTAGGGGATGAACGATGTGTCTAGTTAATTGAACAAACGCTTGAATTTTTGTATCAATTGGAATTTTTTTAATTGCAATATCTCCAAGTAATTTAACTGCGCATTGCATGGAACCTTTTGCCCACCTAAACTGCTGTCTTTTTGCCGCATTCATCTGTACTGGAAGCTCGGCATCTACAACAATTTCAGGCAAAAAGACACACTTCCATCCCTTCATTTGAGCACGATAGCTCAGATCTAAATCTTCAACAAGTGTTGCAGTGTGCCACCCACCAGAATCATCAATGCATTCTTTTCTCCAAATTCCTGCAGTACCATTGAAATTCATGAAAAGATGTGAATTACTCTTTGCTTTTTGTTCTATAAGAAAATGAAAGTCTAAGCTTAGGGCTTGGGCTTTTGTAAGTGCAGAGTATGCCTCATTTACATGACCCCACCTACATTGGACAAAGCCTATTTCAGGCTCACAAAAATAAGGTATTGCTTTTTTCAAAAACCAAGAAGGTGGAATAAAATCAGCGTCAAATATTGCTACAAAACTCCCTTTGACATACTTCATTGCGTTTCGAAGTGCGCCAGCTTTGTAACCATTTCTTTTTTCCCTTCGTATATGCAAAATATCAAATCCTTTTTTTTGATAATCTGCAACAAGATCTTCTAAAATGTCATAAGTATCATCATCCGAATCATCCAGTACTTGGATATTCATTTTTTCTTTTGGATAATCCATAGCACATACTGCATTAACAAGTCTTGCTGCAACATATCTTTCATTGTAAATTGGTAGTTGGATTGTAACTGTCGGTGTATCAGTTAGATCAGTTTTTTGTGATTTGTGTTTTTGTTTTGAAAGAAAAACAAGATAATAGAAATTGCATGTGTAGAACGTAATCAAAATGGCGATCCCTATGAACACACTAAACAGAAATTCTGTTAATGGGTTTGGGAAGGTATGCATTAACATAAACCCTCTACTCTAAGAAACTAAAAATTGTATTTATAGTTGTATGGATAGGAAGGCACTATCCTTTCTTTGATATTTTTATAGCTTGTACAGGACATACGTTTTCACAAGCAAGACAAAATATGCAATCTGGTTCTCTTGACATCAAGGGTTTCTTTTCAGAAGATGGATTTCCTGGAAATTCAGCCCATTCGTAAACCTTTACAGGACATGCATCTATGCAAGCTCCGTCTCCAATACAGATATCAAAATCAACAGAGACAACTTCGCCCCAGATGCCTAATACTTCATTGCCCTTCCTTGGACCAAAGATCTTGATTTTATTACCGCTCGAAGTTGCAGTAAATGTCTCAGATACCTTTAGCTTTGTCTTGAATTCTACATCAATCGGGCCTAGCTTTGCTCCACTTCTAGTCTCAACCTCTGCTTCTGCTTGAGCAGCTTGTTGTCCTTGCGGGGGTGAAGCTGGTTTTGGTTTTGGTTTTGCGTTTGGAACAATTTGTGCAAGAGGAGTCATCGCTTCCAATTCTTTCAAAGCCTCTTCTTGATAAAGATTCTTTGTCTTGACCAAGTGTTCTACCATTTTATCTGCAAGAACAGTATTACGTAGTATAGTATCAATAATCATTTTTGCATTAGTATCTGCTTTTTTTCTATAATCTTTGACCCATAGAGTATCGCCATACTTTTCAACAGGATAAATTTGATAGATCATGTCTACAACTTCGCCTGTAACAACTTCTACTTGGATCTGAAGTTCGTTCTGTTTGTAACCTGATGCGTCCGGATCTGGCATGTTCTCTTCCTTCCAATAGTATGTTGCATATACCCTGTCAGCAAATGCATCCATCACAAATGTTTTCTTCAAGCCAATAACAATAGAATCAATTTCATACTGATCTTCTAGTTTTATTGGTAACCTGTAAAGACCAAGTTTATAGCTGTGTAATGGATATATTCCTCGTTTTGCAGTAGTAGATTGTATAGTGTAGACTTTGCCTTTTAACAGAAGAGACATCTACAGGTATTATTTTCAAAAGTCTTTAAAAATGCTTCTTAGTCAGGACAAGTTTCTTCTCTTATCTTCCTGTATCGCTGCTCCATTTCTTGCGCGAATGAAAGTACCTTGTCAAAAGCATAATCTTTTTTTGGAAAGAACCAACGAATTCCTACTTTGTAACCAATCCCATCCATATCATAGATCATACCTTTTTCTGCTTCTACATTGTATTTTTCATCAATTGATCGTTCCTGCACTGTAAGACCACGTTTTGTCTTGTCCTCCATTATAATAGAATCATCACCGTCTCGTATGAAATAGAAAATCCCCTTTTTTAGCAATGGAAGTTCTTGGCTCAATTCTTATTTTTCAACTGGGTTTCCGATCATGTTACCCCATTCAGTCCATGAACCATCATAGTTTCTTACTTGAGGATATCCTAGTAGATATTTGAGAACAAACCACGAGTGAGAAGATCTTTCTCCAATTCTACAATAACATATTACATCCTTGTCTGGCGTTACACCTTTTGACTCGTAGATCTGTTTTAGATCATTTACTGATTTGAAAGTGCCATCTGCATCGTTAACTGCAGTAGCCCAAGGAATATTATTTGCTTTAGGAATGTGACCACCTCTTTGTGCATGCTCCATCGGATATTCTGGAGGTGCAGTTATTTCTCCAGTAAATTCTTTTGGAGATCGTACATCAACTAATACAGTATCCTGTCTATCAATTGCTCTTTTGACATCAAACAGGTATGCTCGCAGTCCTTCATCAGGTGGAAGGGAATCATATTTTGTTTTTTGAATTTGTGGCTCATCCTTTGTGTATGGTTTCTTTTCTAATTCCCATTTTTTTCTACCTCCATTCATCAGTTTGACATTTTTGTGTCCATAATACTTGAAAATCCAAAATACAAAGGCGGCAAACCAATTATTAAAATCACCATACAAGATAACTTCGGATTCTGGAGTAATGCCATTTCTTGCCATAAGGTCTTCAAATTGGATTTTGCTTATGATGTCTCTTCTTATTGGATCGTTTATGTCACGTTTCCACCATATCAGACTGGCACCTTGAATATGGCCTTGTCTGTATCCATTTTCTGGATCATAGTCCACTTCTACAATGTTAATCGCTTTATTTGAGATATTTTTTGATACCCATTCAGTATCTGTTAAAACATTTGGATTTGCATAACTCATTTTCTTTCAGAATGAATTACCATGCGAGATCCTTATATTTTATCCTCATCAGATGCTTTTTAAGTGAAACTAGAATACTACTTTCCGCTTGAATCTTAACAGAGTAGCTGTACTAAGTAAAGTTGGTTCGAAAGAATCTGAAGATGCTGCCAAAAAAGTAGCAAAGAAACTACTTGCAAAAAAATCTCAAGTTTTTACCATTTCTCCAGTAGAAGTAGAAGGCGCAAAAAAAGTAGCCGATTTGGAAGAATTAAAGGATGCAAAGCTTGACTTGACCATAACTCTTGGAGGCGATGGTACAACTTTACGCACCTTCAGATATTTAGAAAACGAAGTTCCAAATTTGGCTGTAAACGTGGGTGGAAACAGAGGCATATTATCTGAAATTACAATGCCAGAGATTGATACTGCCATAAACCAAATACTTTCAGATAATATTTTTCTTGACAAACGGATAAGAGTTGTTGCTTCATGCAATGGCCAAAACTTTCCACCTGCCCTAAATGAAATCTTCATAAACAGGCAAAATCTTACAAAGACTTCACTTTTTGAAATTAGATTTCAAAATGATACCGTCACACAAAAAATGGATGGTGTGATAATTGCAACGCCTAGCGGTTCTACTGGACATTCTTATTCTCTTGGCGGTCCAATATTGCACGAAAGTTTGGATGTATTGATAATTACCCCGGTTGCTCCAGTAAACAAATTACCATCACTAGTTGTTCCAGATGAAAAAATAGAGATACTTAGTTCTCACGATTCTAACATCATCATGGATGCCCAAGTGATAAAACCCGCAAGAAATGATGATATCATAACCATAAGAAAATACAAAAAGCATGCAGTGTTTGTAAGAATCAAAAAGCGCGGTCTAAGACAGATGAGCAAGCTTGGTTTCTAGAATTTTAGATGCAAGTGCTTTTTATGCTGGTATCCCTTTTGCCTCACAAGAGAAAAGCTATACAACACCTATTGTTTTTGATGAGATAAAACACATCAAGAAAAATCATGATGCATTAAATGTACTTGTTGAAACAAAGAGATTAGAGATTCTCGATCCTGAAAAGGAATACATTACAAAAGTATTGGTAAAAGCAAAAGAAATTGGAGATTTCCAAAATCTTTCCAAAGGAGATGTCTCTGTGATTGCACTGTGTTTGCAGATAGACGGAGAACTAGTTACTGATGATTATGCAATATCAAACACAGCCAAACAACTCAACCTCAAAGTCATTCCTATCATGACCAAAGGCATTATGGAGGTAAAGGATTGGGTTTATTTTTGTTCTGGATGTAAAAAAATCTTTTCAAAGATATCGCAGTGTCCTGTTTGTGGAACTAATCTTAGCCGTAGATCAGCCAAGAGGAAGTCTTCTTCCAGCCCAGTCAGCAAATGAACCAATCCAATAGGACCAAAAAGGTTTGCAGCCTTGTCTGCATCAAGCACTAAATTAGTGCCATACTGATTTGATATTATTACTTTTCCAACACCAAGTGGTTGAGAATTTGGTATGTGTACATAAGAATATGCAACATTACCGCGAGAATCAAGTATCACAACATTAGGATCATTGAGATGTTCAACAAGCCACATGTATGATATGATTATCTTATTCATCTACAAAGTCAGATATTTGAATTGTATGTCATATATCGTGTAATGTTTTTTGGTCTGCTTTTTTCTTTGATTTGTTTTCTGCATCAAGCATTTTTCTTATCTTTTGAGCTCTTGATTCTCCCATGCCCTTGATTTTTGAAAGCTCGGTATAGGAAGCCTTTAGTGTGTTAGTTGGTGAACCAAATCTTTCTAACATTCGGGTTGCTAATTTTTCTCCTACTCCTGGTAAGCTACAAAGAACAGATAGTTGCTGTTTTTGTAAATCATCCGATTTTTTTATTTTTTTCAAAAATGGGCCTTTTTTATTTTCCTGTCTTGTACACATAGCTATCAAAAGTTTTGCTGTATGTGATGCATTTGGTGTAGGAATAATTGGAATTTTAAAATCTAAAATAACTGACGAGATTGCACCATAGAAAACAAGTGGGTTTTCAGTAAACTCTTCAATTTGATCCACATTACCTTCCATCAAAATAACTGGATGCTCAAAGTGTTCTTTTAGTCTGTTACATTGATCAAATAGTCTTCCGTCAAAAACAGATGAGATGAAATCCTGGATGCTTTTTCTTTCCACTATGGTTTCAGGGGCTACAATATAATCACCTACTGGTAGATTTTTGAGTTCAATGTTGACTCCAACCGCTCTAAGAAGATCAGGGATTCCGCTTTTCTTCTCCCTCTCATCAACTATCATCCGTAGGTCATTTATCTTCATTACACAACAATTACAGAGTTTGTTAATATTTTATTTGGGAGTATCTGTTTTTGGTTGACCGTCAGATGGTCCACGCAACATTTCTTTTATCTTGGTCTCTGCTTCCTTGAGATTTTCTTTGACGCGTGTTTCTTGTTTTGATAATACCGTAATACGAGTGTTTGCAAGTTCTTTTCTTTCTTCTAGTTCTGCAATGAGACTTGCCTTTGTTGATTTTATTAGTATGGAACCTGCGTTTTTGAAAACAGCATCATTATCACCTGCTTTTTTGAGAATTTCGAGTGCTCTTTCTGTCTCAAGTTGCTCCATCTCCAAGTGTTGTTTTTGGCCCATGATTGATTGGAGGTTTTGTTGTAGTTGTTGTAATCTCCCAACTTGTTCTTGTAACCAAGGTGGAATTTGTTGCTCGCCAGAAGACATGCTAGATTCACGAATTGATTTGCTTATATTTTTACCGATTCTATAGAATCATTGCTTGCTTGTACAAGACGCAATGTTGAATTCAAATTTGCACGCAAATGTGATAGCTCTTGTGTATCAATTAAGATTGTAATTTTTTTATCAAAAGACATTGTTGTTTTTGTTGGAGTTTCAGATGAGAATTTGTTGTCTGTTTGAATCGAATCAAAAATGGATTTTGTTTTTTCTTTAGCAAAAATTTCTATCTTGGCATTATACCTTGACGTCATATGCCATCCCAGCTATTTTGAACCCGCATTTTTTGCAGGCCCATATCCCTACTGCGACACGCCCAAACTTGGTGGAACCGCATTCAACACATCTTCGTTTTGCTTTCAAAAGCCTATGGACTGCAGTAAATTTTTTGCGTGGTTTTAAACCATACTTTGCACCAAGTCCCTTTAATGAGGAGCTTTTACTTTTAACCATTTTACATCAGTTTCTCAAGTTGTTTCCTTATTTTTGTTCCCACTGAAAGAGCAATTTCTGAGCATCTTATCACTTGCTCCAAGGTAAAGCCATCAATTCCTCCCTTTTGAATTGCACAAATGTTTCCCTCAGTGTTTGTTGTAATTGTCAATCTTGAATCCATACAAGCTTCCTCATATGATGACGGGTCTACGATAATATGATCTCCAATTCTTGCCATGGTAACAGATACTGGAATTGTTTTTATAGGAGGCTTTGACGTTACACCTTCTACTAGAACTGGAGCCTCATCTTTGATTTCATATTTTGGAACAGTACATGATAGAAGAGCTGCAACAGAAGCATATGAACATGCATCAAAGAGATTTCCGCCTGCGTCTGTTATACTACTATCAATAAAAATTCCAATTACTGATTTGTTCTCGATAAGAACCAGTTGGTGCAAGTCAAGCATTTCAGTTTCTCTGATTCCTCGATCAACAACTCTTGCCAGCTCTATTACTTCTTCAGAAGGAGGACCTGGCTCTGCGTTGGGATCTGCAAGAGGAAGAATTTCTGCAGTGCATATCAATATTCCTTTATCACCAAGATCTGGAAATGGTTTATCTGGTTGAATCTTTACTCCTGTGACAATCTCGGTATCTCCAAGCCTTACTCTTGCAGAACCGTTTGCCTTTGGAATTACTCCGACGTCAATTGAGAGAGGTCGTTGATCTTCAAGACCTCTACCATCAAGTCTTTTTCCTTCTTTTAGGAGCTCTAAGATTTGTTCTCTTTTTAGTTGTGCAAGTATAACTGAATTAGCCATGTCTATTGTGTCTCATTTGTGAAGTACTTGTCCATTAGTGCTTTTCTTTGCATTTCATAAACTAGTTTACAGCCATTTATTCCAGTTTGAACACATTTTTGATACTCAGATGGAGACAAGATTCCATCAAGTTGCATTAGAGTAATTTTTCCTAGGTTTGGCATATATGCGATTGGCATATCAGCCTGTCCTTCCTGATCTTCTTCATTGTTAATATCCAAAACTATTTGATCAGCTACCTTTCCTGCTGCACATGCAGAAACCAGATCACGCATTGGTATTCCTGCATCTGCTAAAGCAATAGATGCTGCATCCAGCGCAGCACATCTAGTACCTCCATCGGCCTGAAGCACTTCAATGAAGACATCCACTACCGTTCTAGGAAAGTCTTTTAGTATTACAGCAGGCAATAGCGCCTCTTTGATTACTTTGGAGATCTCTATTTCTCTTCTTGAAGGAGCTGGGTTTTTTCTTTCTGTAACAGAAAAAGGAGACATGTGGTATCTGCAACGCAAGATTCCAGAGTCTTGGTTTGCCATATGTTTTGGATGAACATCACGAGGTCCAAAAACTCCAGCAAGAATTTTGTTTTTACCAAACTCTATGTATGCAGAGCCATCCGCATTTTTTAAAACTCCCACTTTGATAGATATATTTCTTAATTGATCTACTCTTCTTCCGTCACATCTAATTCCATTTTCATTCATTAATTGTGTCATTATTATCACCAAGTTCTACCCCAAGCATGGATTTGACTCTTTCAGTCAAATTCGGCATGTGTGCCTGGGCATCAACCATTCTGATTGCTTCTATTGCCTTTAATAATCCATCGGGATCTTCAGAGGAAACAACAATCCACCCATTTTGTCCAATTGTAATCATTGCCTTTGTTGCCATCTCAATTGTTTGGATCATAGAGCCTCGTTTTCCAATGAGTCGTGGAACCTTGCTTGGAGAAATCTCAATTAGCTCTCCTGATTCAATTTTTCCAAGATCTCTGTCCTGTACAGTAAGCAATGGATCACGCGATCTATCAAAATTAGCAACTCGTGCTGCAACCAAGTCCCCTTTGTCAAGTCTTTCTTTAAGCTCATCTTTGGTTGGAGAATAGTCTCTGCCAAAAACATCTTGAGCTGGTAAAAATCCTACAAAACACGAGTTAATATCAAACTCCCATGATAACGATGAATGTCCTATTACTTTGCCTATAATCAAGTCGTTTGTTTTTGGCATGTATATTCCTGTAAGTGGAATGACCCGTACAGCGTTATCAAAAATTTCAGAAATACCTACACTTGTAGAAATGATTCGATCTCCTTCTTGGTAGACATTTTGTTCTGGTCTAAAGGGTCCAGTTGTTATAACGTCGCCAGGAATTACGTATCTTCTTTTTGTTTCCATCATTTTGCAACCTCAACAGAAGCAGAACCTTTTGTTATTGATCCCAATCTATCTATCACATTTGCCCTTGCTGCAGCCGGTATATCTAGTATTACTTTAAGAGAGCCATTAGATTGCCATTCTTCTTTTTTTAAAGACCCCACAGATTTTAAAACTGAATAAGATTGTGCAGCAAACTGTGCTGGTACCAGAATTTCAAGAAGCATGTTTTCTGATTTTAATGGTATTATAGAACGTAGTTGTTCAACAATATCTTTTGTTTGCTCATCTACATTTTTGAATGGATCAACTGAGACTCGTGCATCATCTATGGCTTGTTCTATTCTAAGCGGCGGATGTGGAAGATGAGATCTAGGATCGACAAAGTTTTTGGCAATAAATTCTACAATTTGTTTACGTTTCTCTGAAACCATCTTTCGTCTTTGATCTGTTGTTAGGTTAAGATCACCTTTTTGAAGAATTATAGTCGCAATTGCAGTTTGATCTGTTGTCTTGAATGCTTTCATCAGTTTTTCAGTAGATGCCCGTGTGCCCTTGTTAGAATCAGAATAAATCTCCTCAGAGATCATTATAGAGGAAATGTCTTTCTTTTTTCCCAACTTAAAATCAAGTGCAGGATCTGGCTTTACAAGAATCTCGAATTTTTCTCCTTCAACTGCAAATCTGACTACAGATGGCTTGTCCATAATTGTGATATTCAACTTTGGTATTTATCTATACGGAAAAACTCGCTAGATTTTTATTTGGACTAGCGATTGTTTTCTCTAAGGTTTGACTTCTTTAGAGATTATTGAGCAAAATGAACGAAAGATTGTTGTTAAATTAAAGAATGTACCATTACAATATGCCAACGCATTAAGAAGGATTTGCCTTACTGGAATTCCTGTTTTTGCCATCGATGATGTAGTGATAATTGAAAATTCTTCTGTCCTTGCAGATGAGGGTATAGCCCATAGACTTGCAATGATTCCAATAAAGACAGATCTAACAAGGTTTGTTGAAGCGTCAAATTGTGATTGCCACAGCGAGGTTGGTTGTTCTCGTTGCAGAGTAATGTTAATGATCGATGCAGGTTCTGCAGATACTACAAGAACTGTTACATCAGCTGAGCTTACCTCAGAAGATGAAGTTGTAAAACCAGTTAGTGACAAGATTCCAATTATCGAACTTGCGCCAAATCAAAAGTTAAAGCTTGAGGCATATGCAAGATTAGGAAGGGGGACTGAACATGCAAAATGGAATTCTGCAACAGTTTCAGTATTAACAGAAACTGGAAACCCTGAAGATCACATCTTAACTATAGAAACAACAGGCGCACTAACACCAGCTCAAATAGTTTCAGCTGGAGTAGAAGAGCTTGCAAAAAGACTAGATAGCTTCAAACAAGTAATTTCTACCCTTGGCTGAGCATGCATTATATTTGGGTTAAAAAAGGCAATATTACAAATGACCAACCAAGTTGTAATTCAGATGGTGAAGGAACTCAAAGGAGCATCAAAGAAAAACAAAGCTCCAATATGGTCAAGACTAGCAGAACTTGCACTCAAACCATCTAGTACTAGAAGAACAGTCAATATTGGTCAAATAGATAAATTTGTAAAAGACAATGACATAATTGTTGTTCCAGGAAAAGTACTTGGAACTGGTTACCTTTCACATAAAATAACGCTTTGTTCATTTTCTATTTCTACTTCTGGTGCCAAAAAGGTTCTAGACTCTGGTGGAAAGATTCTCAACTTTACTGATCTAATAAAAAATCATCCAACAGGAAAAGGAGTGATAATAATTGGCTAAACAAGAAACCCAAACAAAGACAGAAGTCAAACAAGTTCAGAACATCATAGTTGATGGAACAAACATGATTGCAGGAAGATTGTGTTCACATGTAGCAAAACTCTTGATTAATGGAAATAGAGTATCCATAGTAAACTGTGAAAACATCATGTTAACTGGCGACCGAGATTCCATCATAAAATCATATAGGCAGTTTTTAGAGATTGCAAGTATTAACAATCCAAAGTTTGGTCCATTTCACCCAAGAAGACCAGACACCATGATAACCAAGATGGTAAGAGGCATGCTGCCAAAAAAGCCATCAGGAAAAATCGCATTCAAAAGACTAAGAGCATACTTGGGGGTACCAAATGAGCTTAAATCAATGACAACGAAACAATTTGATGATGCAAAGATCAAAAGACCTTCTCCATACTATACTAGCATAGGAGAACTTGGAAAATTAGTAGGATGGCATGAATAATGGTTACTAGAGTAGAAAGTTATTTTGCATCAAGAAAATCTGCAAGAGCACATGTTCACATTGCAAAAGGAGTAGGCATGGTTAGAGTAAACAACATTCCAGTAGAGATGGTTCAACAAGAAACTGCAAGAGAAGTAATGCTTGCACCACTAGAGGTTGCTGGCGATTTGAGAGATAAAATTGATCTTTTCGTTAGAGTAAGCGGTGGCGGTTTCATGGGACAAGCTTATGCATCTTCTGTAGCTATATCAAGAGCAATGACAGGCTGGACAAAATCAAAGAAAGAACCAAAGGATCATCCATTTACAAAAACAATTCGCGAAGATCTTAAAAAGCGCCTTACTGATTTTGATAAACATCTTCTAAGTGGAGATGACAGAAGAAAAGAACCCAAGAAGTTTGGTGGGCCTAGTGCCAGAAGAAGAAAGCAGAAATCATACAGGTAAGATTTGAAAGCTGTAATTTTGGCCGGTGGACGGGGTACAAGGGGTAAGCCATTTACGGATTATTTTCCAAAGGCAATGATCCCAATAGATGGAAGACCTCTCATAGATCACATAGTACAGTATGTCTCTTCCTTTGGTTTTATCGATGAGGTAATTATTCTTGCGGGCTATAACGGAATTAGTAGTCAGATACAAGGATATTTTAAAAATAGGACAACCAAGAAAAAAATAAGATTTATTCAGGATTCTCAAAGTGGTACCGGTGGTGACCTTGTTCACCTTTCTAGTCTTTTGGGAAAAAGTTCTGAATTTCTATTATGGTTTGCAGACAACCTTACTCCTGTTGATCTTGGAAAGATGTTAAAATTCTACAAGAAAAAGAAAAGCATCGCTTGTGTTGCTACAAGAGGCTATAGAAAAGAGGAAACAGGCTATGCTGTTGTAAAAGATGGTCTGATTTTAGAATTCAAAGAGAAGCCAATTATCAAGTTAGCAATGGTAGAATGTCTTGGCATATACATACTTGCAACAAAAATTTTAAAGTTAATCAAATCTAAGCAGAAAAAACAAAAACAGATTAATTTGTCATATGATATTTTACAAGGGTTATCAAAAAACCAATCAATTAGTGCCTTTGACATAGAAAAAACTCCTTGGATAGATGTAGAATCACCAACAAAAATACAAAGGAATCAGGAATTAGTAAAAAACATAATCAAAAAAATGAAGACCTAAAGTTTGAATTTAGATTTTTCGTACATAGTTATTTTATCTTCGTATTGTAAAGTGACAGCAATATCATCTAGTCCTTCAAGCAGAGTCTTTTTTCTGTGATTTTCTATTTCAAAAGGAATAACAGTATCACCAGTAGTTATTGTTTGGTTTTGTAAATCAACTTCAATCTCAAATGAATTTTTAAATAATTTTTCTACATTCTGAGAGTCAAGCCTTATTGGTAAAATTCCATTTTTAAAACAGTTATTGTAAAATATATCTGCAAAAGACGGAGATATTACTACCCTAAATCCATAATCAAGCAAAGCCCATGCAGCGTGTTCTCTGCTAGAACCACACCCAAAGTTGTCTCTTGTAAGCAATATCTTTGAATCACCGTATTTTGGATTATTTAAGACAAAGTCTTCTCTTGGTTTATCTCCGTTTTCAAACCTCCAATCATAAAATAGATACTGGCCAAATCCCGTTTTTTGCACTAGTTTTAGGAATTGTTTTGGAATAATCTGATCAGTGTCTACATTTATCTTATCAAGAGGAGTAACAATACTTTTTATTTTTTTAAATGGTTCCATGCTAATTCAAATCCAATTCTCTTACATCAACAAAATGTCCTGCTAGCGCAGCAGCTGCTGCCATAATAGGACTGACTAGATGAGTTCTTCCACCTGCACCTTGTCTTCCTTCAAAATTTCTATTCGATGTGCTAGCACATCTCTCGCCAGAGGCCAAGATATCAGGATTCATTCCAAGACACATACTACAACCTGATTCTCTCCATTCAAATCCTGCATCTTTGAAAATTTTGTCCAGTCCCAATTGCTCTGCCTGTTTTTTTACAAGTTGTGAACCCGGTACAACCATTGCACGTATCTTGGATGAGATCTTCTTACCCTTGATGAGTTTGGATGCTTCAATCAAATCTTCTAATCTTGAATTTGTACAAGAGCCAATGAAGACTCGATCAAGTGAAATGTCTGTGATTTGTGTTCCAGGCTTAAGACTCATGTATTGTAATGCTTTGAGTGCTGCCTTTTCTTCATCCGGATTTCCTTTAGAATATTCTTCTGGAAACGGAACAGTTCCTGTCACATCAGTAGTCATGGCAGGATTTGTTCCCCATGATACTTGCGGCGATATCTTGTTAGTGTGCAGTGTAAAGATTTTATCAAAATGTGCTCCAGCATCACTTTTTAGATTTTCACGCCAATAATTTACAAGTTCATCGTAATTTTTTGGAACGTATTTCTTTCCTCGCAAGAACTCGAATGTTTTTTCGTCAGGAGCAATAAGGCCAGCTCTTGCACCAGCTTCAATAGACATGTTACAAATTGTCATTCTTTGTTCCATGGTAAGATCTGATATTGTTTCTCCTCGATACTCTATTATTGTGCCAGTTCCACCTGCCGTTCCTATTTGTCTTATAATAGAAAGTATGATGTCTTTTGCAGTAATAGCATGTGGATTTTTTCTCTTACCTTCTACTTTGATTTCAAAAGTTGTTGGCTTTTCCATCCAGATACATTGAGTAGCCAAGACATGTTCTACATCACTTGTTCCTATTCCAAATGCCAGTGAACCAAAGGCTCCATGTGTAGAGGTATGGCTGTCTCCACAAACAATTGTGGTGCCAGGCAGTGTTATACCAAGCTCTGGACCAATAACATGCACTATTCCTTGATTTGGGCTGTGGAGATCAAATAATTCAATTCCAAAATCTTTACAGTTTTTTTCCAATACTTGGATCTGCCTTGAAGAGACTTGATCTACTATTGGCAACGACCTGTCAGTTGTTGGAACATTGTGATCCATCGTAGCAAATGTAAGATCGGTTCTTCGTACCATTCGTTTATTCATTCTCAATCCATCAAAAGCCTGTGGTGATGTTACTTCGTGAACAAGATGCCTGTCTACATAAAGCAGGGAAGGCCCATCATCTTGTTTTACCACAACATGAGAATCCCAAATCTTCTCAAATAGCGTTCGTGACATATACAAAATTCTCTGCAGATGCAAGATATAATGGTATAAAATATCGTGAGATGGATTAACTGAAATTTAGATTCAAACTTTGAATTTTTCTTATGACTTTGTTATGATTTGCATCAGATTCTGTAGATAAGATGAGCAAACCGTCATCTAAGAAAAGCGTGATTTGTTTTACTTGTTCTTTTGAGGTAATTATCCAGTTTGTCTTGCCAAGAGTCTATCAAACATATTTTCCATACTTGCCTTCACAGAGGCATGATAGTGAACCATGATATCCAACTCGTCATCAAGTAACGGTGTTTTGTTTTCACGTCTCATAAATGAATGCAGTTTGCGGTTTTTTATTTTACCTACAAACCTAACAGAATCATCTAGCTTTAAAATTTCTGTTAATTTGACAATATCTGTATTAATGTAATTTTGAGTCAATTACTTTCTGTATCCAGAAATCTTCAATAAATATCATTTCTTGATCTTTTGAATCTAGAATAACACAGAAAAATTTGAAACTGTATTTTTATGGCTTGTAATTGAATAATCCACCTGCAGCAACAATCTTTCCAATTAATTCAGGAAAAGGCTCCATTGGATAAGTCTTGTTTTTGGTTAGATTTTTTATTTCATTTTTTGCAGTGTCAATCTCAAGAGTGTCACCTTGTGAAATATCCCTGTATGCATTTTCATCAATTTCTATTGGCAACAAAAATGCACCGTCAACGGCATTTCTGTAAAATATTCTTGCAAATGACAAAGCCAAAACTGCTTTGATTCCTGAATATGAAAGTGCAATTGGAGCATGTTCTCTTGATGAACCACACCCAAAGTTACGGCCTGCAACTATGAAATCACCTTCCTTTACCTTGGAATGAAAGTCCTTATCCAAGCCTTCCATTGCGTGTTTCGCAAGTTCCTTGTAATCATGAATCTTAAGATAAGGACCTGGGAGGATTACATCCGTATCGATGTTGTCTTTCTCGTATTTTATTACAGAACCTTTCATTTCAAATCCCTCGGATCAGTTATCTTTCCAGTGACAGCTGATGCTGCCGCAACAAGTGGTGATGCAAGATATGTTTTTGATTCTAAATGTCCCATTCTTCCTGGAAAATTACGATTTGTAGTACTGACGCAAACCTCGTCTTTTGCCAAGACTCCCATGTGCGCTCCACAACAGGCACCACACGTTGGAGGACCAACAACTACTCCAGCATCCATGAAAATTTTAAGGAGTCCTTCATCCATTGCCTTTTTGAAGATTGAAATTGCCGCTGGCAAGATCTCGGTTCTAATCTTTACATGTCTTCCTTTGAGAATCTTTGCTACTGCTCTTAGGTCCTCAAGCTTGGCACCAGTACAAGAACCAATGTATGCTTTGTCTAGTTCAATTGAGGATAAATCCCGTGCTGCAGAAATATTTTCTGGTGAGAATGGTTTTGCAACAGTTGGTTCAAGTTCAGATGCTTCGTATTCGTATAACTTTTCATATTGTGCGTCGTGGTCTCCGTGAACTTCGTTGTATTTTGTTGCACCTCTAGCAGATAGATAATCTCTAAGTTTTTGATCTGGTTCTATGATTCCACTTTTTGCTCCAGCTTCTGTGGTCATGTTTGTCAAAGTAAGTCGTTCTTCAACTGACATTTCAGAAACTCCGTTACCTCCAAATTGCATTGTCTTGTATGCGGCACCATCATTACCAATATCACCGATAATTTTTAGTATGAAATCTTTTGCCATTACATGACTTGGTAATTTGCCGTTTAGCTTAAAGTAAATTGTATGAGGTACTTTGAACCAGATCTTTCCATTTAACAAAACATAGGCAACATCAGTATGACCAAGACCTGCTGCAAATGCACCAAGTGCACCTGTAGTATTAGTATGTGAGTCTCCTCCGACATAGACCTCGCCTGGTAAAACCATTGCCTCTTCGTGCGATAACGTATGGCATATTCCGTACTGACCCATTCCATACTTGAAGTGTTTTGAAATTCCAAACTCTTTTGTAAAATTGGTAAGAAGTACGATATTTTGTGCGGATATCTTATCAGCAGAAGGGACGAAATGATCCTCTGCAACCCAGACTTTGGATGGATCCCAGAGCTTTTCTATCTTCATGCCCTGTTTTTTCAATTTTTCAAATACTGCTATCACTCCAGGTCCAGAAACATCATGAACCATTACCTTGTCTACGTTGACAAAAACGACATCGTCAGGAGCTAAACTGGCCTTTCCAGATGCTCTGGCAAGTATCTTTTCTGTTATGTTCATTCCCATTTGATGAAACTGTGCTTTTTTTGAAATTAAAAGGTTTGCAGAAGATAATGAGCCAAATTTTGTTGGAGATGTTATAATTGGCGAATATCGTGACTTGATTCAATAATAAAACTACTTTTTTGAAATTTAATAATCAGTAGTTTTTATGGTAGTTATTGAAGTTTTGGTTACTTTTAATTTTTGTATTATCTATCTGTATAATTTTGCCTGCCTATTCTCAACCTAGCATAAATGACAATGATTTTGTAGTTCAAAAATATGTTCCAGGTATTTGTTGCAGTCCAACCACGATGGCCTTTGTGGATAAAGACGACATCCTAGTGTTGCAAAAATCTTCAGGCAATGTTGTTCTAGTGCGAGATGGCATACAGCAACAAAAGCCTGTACTTCACGAAAATGTCACAAGCATAGGAGAACAGGGAATGCTAGGAATCGCCACCATTGGAACTAAGGCATATCTTTACTTTACAGAATCTTCAGTAAATGGAGGTTCGCCACTTGGTAAGCGACTGTACAGTTATGATTGGAATGGAAGCGCATTGATACATAAAACTCTCATAAAGGATCTGCCGCAGACACAAACCTACCATAACGGCGGAGCCATGACAACTGATTTGAACTATTCACTATACCTTGTTGTTGGAGATGCTGGGCGATATGGGAAGCTACAGAATCATCCAGAAGGCGAGCCAGATGACACTAGTGTTATTTTCCGAGTTGTTCCTCCCGGTCCGTATTATGCCATGGGAATTAGAAACAGCTTTGGTCTAACCGTTGATCCTGTTACTGGAAAACTTTGGGATACAGAAAACGGTCCTGACTTTGATGATGAAGTTAACGTGGTGCCACCAAACTTTAACAGTGGGTGGGATGTCATCATGGGTCCTGCTAATAAAACCCAATTAGCACAACTTCCAGGCTATCCAGGATATAATTATCATGATCCACAATTTACTTGGATGAAAACAGTTGCGCCAACAGGAATAACATTTGTCACTTCTCCACAGTTTGAGAAATACAGAAACAGTGTCTTTGTTGGAGATTGTAACAATGGAAATCTATACAGATTTGAATTAAATGATAACAGAGATGGCTTTGTTTTCAAATCACCCCAACTAGCTGACAAAGTTGTAGATAGTAGTGACTCCATGGATGAAATAATATTTGGTACAGGATTTGGGTGTATTAGTGGTGTTGTTACAGGACCAGACGGTTTATTGTATATAGTTTCATTATCAGATGGTGTGATCTATAGGATAGTTCCTAAAGCGGCAACGCAGGATTTGATATTTGATAATTTGATACAATATCTGCTTTATTTCGTACTTTTGCCTGCAATAGCTTTTGCTGTCATCTACATAAGAAAGGTCAGAAAAAACAAATTGAAAATGAATTCATCAAGCTAAACCGCTTCTATACAGTGTAATCATCATACTATAATCTTAATTTTTTGAATTCCAGCAAATTTTGCAGATATATCCCTTAATGCCCCATTCTTTTTTTGGACTATAACTGATAAAACCAAGTTTGGTACCACACATACTACAGAATTTTTTTGATTCGTTGTCTAATTTTTCCTTTTCATCAAAACAAGTCTTGCAAAGCCAGCCTTTTACATCCCATTCCTTTTTTGACCTCCATAAGCTAAACGATCCTGGCTCTTTCCCACACAAAACACACTCGTTTTCATTATTTTTTTCATAGTGTTTTTTCATTACATCCACATAACAATCTGCACATAGTGGACCCTCAACATTCCAATCACGCTTTGGTTTATGTTTATGAAAAATGCCCTTTTTGCAAATAGTGCAAAATTCTTCTTTTTTAGCAAATAATCTCATAATAGTAAACTAATTTAGTATTACAAAAAGATAACAATCATTCTGATGATTTAGTCCTAAATTTTATTAACTATAGATTTGATCTTTGTGTGTTTGAGAAGACCAATATTACTTGGCTTATCGGTACTGATTGTAATTCCACTTTATTGTTCTGCATGGGCTACAACAGATCTCAGCACACTTAGCAGCCCGGATGTTACAATAATTCCTTCATCAGGTCCACCTAGCACAATGATTACCATTACAGTATCATATCTTCCTGATATTTCAAAGGAAACATATCCGTATCCTGATCTTTACATCTATTTGCCATTCTCACAACCATTTGGAGTAACAGTACCAAGTCATTGTGAGGGAGAAGACTGTTTTCCAATTTATACACATGATGATGCATTAAAACAAAACTTTGGAAATAGAACTATAACTTTTTCATTATTTAGTACAAATAATCCAAATCCTATCTTTCTTAATGGTTATGAAAATTCTGTCTGTGATGTTGTTCTAAATGGCAAGACAGTACAAAGATATTCTACATTATGTAATTCAAAAGACGAGCCAACAGGTACATATCAAATCAAGTTTGTTTGGTCACTTGAAACTAATTTGGAACAAAACTATACTGCAAAAACTGTCCAGTTTACTGTTACTCCTGGTTCTCCATCAATTCCACCACCAGTTGCTGAGAACGGTAATACTATAATAAAGGAATATCAGAATGGAGTGATTACCGGTGCAGAATTTGAAAACAAACTAAGGGCACTTGGATGGAGTGATGAGCAGATAAGACAAGCATTAGCTGTCATAGGAAAGCTTCCACATCAGATGGGTGGCTCTGGTCCAGACCATACACCAGATGTTCTTCAACAAATGAATATTTCTCAGAATAATATTGAGAAACCAAGTTCTGTGATGATCGAAAACAATACGGCGTCATCTGAATCAACAACGGTGCAAACTCATCCTATTGTAAGTAGTTCTGAACAGAATAACTCGTCTTATACACCACAACAGATCATCTCACAGCCTATACCTCAGTATAGTTCAGCTTGGAATAATGTGGCAATCGCAATAGCTGTTGGTACAGTTGGAGTTGTTGGAGGCATAGTCTTTGTTGTGAAAAAGACAAGAAAATATACGCAGTAGACATTGCAGAACGCTAAAAAGTAAAGAGAATAAAATCACATCATGTCTCTTTCCGTTTATCCTATAAAATCAGAGGTAAAAACAGAAGAATTTGATCTCTTTGAATCCTTGACTAGTTCGTTGGAAAGAACCAAGACGTCTCTGGAAAAGGGGGACGTAATCATAATTTCAAGCAAGTTTGTTGCAAATTCTCAAGGCAGGGTTATTGATTATGAGTGTGTTGTTCCATCTGAAGAATCCAAATCACTTGGTAAAAAATTTCAAATCAATCCCAAGATTGCAGAAATCATACTGCGAGAGTCTGACACTATTTTTGGTGGAGTACCTGGATTTATAATTACATCGTCTGATAACATCATGGCTCCAAACGCAGGAATTGACAAATCAAATGCACAGAAAGGAAAGATAATTTTGTATCCCATAGATGCATATCGTGTTGCAGAACAATTGCGACGAAAAATTTTCTTAAAGTATTTGATACATGTTGGAGTCATAATTATAGACAGTAGATTAATGCCTGCAAGAGTTGGCACAGTTGGCATTGCTATTGCATGTGCAGGAATAGAGCCACTATCTGACATACGGGGTCAAAAAGATCTTTTTGGGAATCCTCTCAAAGTTACGTTTCAGGCAGTAGCTGATAACCTTGCATCAATAGCAAATCTAAAGATGGGAGAGGGCTCTGATGCCACTCCATTTTGTATAATAAAAAACTCGGAGGCACAAATAACAGATAGGAAGATAAGCCAACATGAGATGGCTATCTCACATGACCAGTGTGTCTACGTTCGTGGACTAGGAACAAAAAACTAGGACAGTCATACTTTTAATAGAGGTCAAAGGGAGGTTGAGCTATGATGGTAGAATTCTTGACTAAATATCCAAAGACGGTATCCCTACTTGATGGTAAGAGAGAAAAGATATCAGTAGACAAGAAGGGCGTAGAACAGCTAACGATCGTTGTCAAAAATAGTGTTGATGAGTTGTTGAAGATATTTTCACATGAGGGCTTTACCCATGTCAAATTTGAACACAAGCAACCATTGCAGATAGGACATGGCCTTTCATTAAAATTAAAAAAACCATGGGAGATACATGTAAGATTACTTGAGATGAAAAAGGGATTGGTTGCCATCCAAGCCGAAGTTGAGGTCTCAAGAGATTATTTGCAGCACCTGTTTTGCCAAAGAACTCCTGTCTTTTATGAAGTCGAGATGCTACTAAAAAAACACCAAATAGAATACAAGATCTGGAATGAAAGAATAAAGAAATACGTACATGCTGTCTTTGATAATTATAAAATCCAGCTCAAGACACCTAGTTTCCCAGTCTTTGCCTGGAAGCCTATGGTATTTGTAATTGGAACAATCGGATCGCTTTATCTGATAAAATACCTGTTTACAATCTAGAACCTTTAATTAGATTTTTTCACTAATAAAAATAATGAGTTCCAAGCTTGTGGCATCACTAAAATATTACGGGATTTCCCCTTGGGAACTTGAGGTACTTTATGGATTGTTAAATGGCATGTTCAGGGTAGAAGAAAATCCTATTCCTCAACAATACGAAGACTATACTACGATGCTAGATATCGCTTTTCCATTGTCATTCAATGAAGCATTTTTCAAATGGTTTGGAAATGCAAGATGGGACAAAACAAAAGGACTGCTAAAAGAGCTAAAAAGGCGCAGGGGAAATGGAAGGACATTGCAAATTTTCATTCGATTTGCTGGCAATCCAAACATAAATTTTGTTGTTGATTTACAGGAGAACACATGGTTTAACACTGCAATTGATAAAATAGATTTTGTTTTGGAGCTTCTTCCTTTCCAGCTTGATCCAAGAAAAATTCCCCAAAATATCAGTGATGTAATTTATGAATTTGATGAGACAATAGGAAAGTGGAATGTACGTACTTCGGATTCTAATGATATGACATATGTTTTTTCAAAAAATGAATGGAAACTTACTTGATTTCTTTTTCTAACGGTTCTAACATCGATTGAAGTTCTTGGTATTTTTTTTCCAAAAATTTAAGGGCCTCCTCTAGTTTTTTTGATTTGCCGTATTTGTAACGGATCATTTCCCTATGACGCCAAAAGTTTTTTCCTTCTCCAACTGACATTGTACTAAAATAATCTGTTCCTTTCATTGTGTCTGGAATTTTTATATTATAAGGGAAAAGATATTCTGCCATGAACCATTCGTCTCCATCAGGATAGTCACCACCTGTATCAATGTCAAAAAAAAGATGCAATAGATGTGATTGCATGAGACCTTCGTCATGAATTGTTGGATGCTTGATGTTTGATTTTTTGAAATCAAGATTCAAAAGGCTTGGCTCAAAGTAGCCCTTGATTATAGATTTTCGAAATACCTTGTTTACTTCTGATATATTCAACGATAAAATACTCTCAAACTCAACATGCTAATAACTTATTTCGTTCTTTATGCCTATCAGCTTCCTTGTGTAGTGCGACCATACTGTGCCTAGATTGTCTCTAGTACCATTCATAATAAAATATAAAAAATAAAAATTTACTGATGGTTTCTAGAAAAATTTTCCTGAAGCAATCAAGTCTCTGATTTTTTTGTATAGATTGAATAATTTTTAGACTTGGAGTGAGTCCAAAATCTTTGAGATGTCTGTGATTGGTTTTCTGTTAGATGTAATTTCCTGAGCAGATGGTGGATTCTCAAGATAGTTTGGAATCCTATCTGCAATTCTTTGGTCATATGGAGCAATAAGCTCATTTTGATAGAATATGCCTGTTGGTATTTTTTCACCCCATTCATTTGATTTGATTAAAGCTTGTGTCAACTTTTCATTTTCTTCCTCTTGTGAATCAATATGCACCGTAGGATCATAATTTGTGTCTTCAAGCTTGTATATTCTTGGTTGTGGTTTTTTTGTCATCTCGCTGATGTTATCCATTCCTGAAAACCAATCTCGTGTATTGATGTCGTTGTATGTTGGACATGGTTGAAGAATATCCAAAAATGCTAGTCCTCTATGTTTTACTGCAGAAATAATCAAATCTTTTAGTTGTCTTACATCATAAGCATATCCTCTTGCAACAAATGTAAAGCCGCTTGCAATTGCAAGTGCAATTGGATTTACGGCTTGGTTAACATTTGGTTCTGGAAGTGATTTTGTTTTCAATCCCAGCTTCAAAGTTGGAGAGGCTTGTCCTTTTGTCAAGCCATACACCCCATTATTAAAAATGATGTATGTCATGTCAACATTTCTTCTACCAGCTGCAACAAAGTGTCCAGCGCCGATTCCCAATCCATCCCCATCTCCTCCTGCCGCAATAATTGTCATCTCAGGATTTGCAAGCTTTGCACCCTGTGCAAATGTCAAAACTCGTCCATGCAAAGTATGGATTCCGTAGACGTTTACAAAGTGCGATGTTTTTCCTGAACAGCCAACTCCTGAAAAAATAGCAGCTTTGTTTCTTGGAACTTCCATTTCTGCCAGTGCCATTTGTATTGCATTTACAATCCCAAAGTCTCCACATCCAGGACACCAGTCATTGTGAACCTCTGTCTGATAATCGGATAAATTAGACACCATATGTTAGCACCTGTCTTTTTTCCGCCTTGTTTTGTAGTATTTTTTTTAATGAATCATAAATTTCAGTGCAAGTCATTGACCTTCCAGTATATTTTACGATATAATAATCGACTTTGTGATCCAAGTGTTCGTTTAGTAAAGAGCCAAGCTGTGCAGAGTGGTTTGCCTCTATGTCTATGATTGTCTTTGCTCCATTTACCAAAGATTTGATATAATCAGTTGGAAATGGCTGTAATAGCTTAATCTGGATAAAGCCGATTGCGAGTCCTTCTTTTTTTAGCATTTCAATTGCATCTAAGATGGGCCCTTTGGTAGAACCCCAGCTTATTATACAAAATTCTGAAACACCATAGTTTGTAGCCTGGTCTTCCTTTGATATTGTTTTTAGGGCATACTCTAGCTTTGTAGCACGCTTGTCCATCTTGAAGATTCTGTTTTCTGGATCTTCTGATATATGACCATATTCATCGCTCTCATCGCCAGTGTTCCAAAATATTCCCTTTTCCAGTCCAAGCCTTGAGCGTGGCGATAGCCCATCAGGAGAGTGAGCAAATCTTTTGTAGTCTTCTGATGCAATTTTTTCTAAAAGCTTGCCCCGTTCAATTGTAATTTTTTGTGAATCAAATCTTTTAATTGTTGCAACTGTACTTGCAATGAATTTGTCCATCATATGTATAACTGGCATCTGAAAAGTTTCTGCAAAGTTAAAACATTTTGCAGTATCATAGAATCCTTCTTCCATGTCCCCTGATGCATAAACAATTCTTGGAAAATCTCCATGACCTGCATGTATTGCAGACTGTAAATCATCCTGGCCATGTCTTGTTGGGAGACCTGTTGATGGTCCGCTTCTTTGGTATAATGTCACTACAATTGGTACTTCATTTATTCCAGCCCAGCCAAGAGCTTCAGACATCAAGGAAAATCCTGGACCTGATGTACATGTTGCAGAACGCGTTCCAGTAAGTGCAGCACCAATTGTCATTCCAATTGCAGAAATTTCATCCTCTGTTTGTACAATCATTGTAGAACCCGGCCTGTTGTTTTCTACATCAAAGGTTTCATTTGATTCCAAAAATACACTTTCATCAGAAGCTGGAGTAATAGGATAGTATGATTGGAATCTGCAACCGCTTGCTATCTTGCCAAGACCTGTTGATTGAAAACCTTGAAGCATGATTGTATCTGGTTCCTTTTGGATTGGTAAAAGTTGATACTTGTACTTTGGATATTTTGCAGTTGCAAAATTATACGCATAGTTTGCTGCGTGCTTGTTCATCTCTGCAATCTCTTTCTTTTTTGAAAAAATAGACTCGACTGATTTGAGTAGAGTATTAGAAGGTAGACCCAAAATTCCAAGCGATACCGAAACAGCAAGAACATTCAGCATTCTAAACATGCCTCTAAGCTTTGGATTTTGCGTTTCGTCTGCTAGATTGGATAAAATCGTCTTAAATGAGACAGGATATAGTTGGACTCCTCGCTCTATTGCTGCATCCAGTGTTCCCTGTACAGTTAATGGCTTGTTTTTTGATGTCAGGTATTTTACTAGTCTTTCCTTGAACTCGTGATCTAGTGTAGGAATTTCTTCTATTTTCATTGGTGCAAGATCAGACTCGTAAACTATTGCACCGTCATTGAAAACATCGTCTGCGTGTCTAAATATTGTTTCAGCATCAAATGCTGCAAGCATTGTAACACCGGTTACATTAGAGCGAATTGTTTTATCTGAAACTCGAACTCCGAAATAACTATGTTCTCCTTTGATATTAGAATAATATTCACGTTTTCCAAATATTTTCAAACCAGATGCTGCACATGTACCTGCAAAAATATTAGCTGCAGTTTCTACACCGCCTCCTTGAGGACCACCTATAACCCATGTTAGATCTATAGAAGACATATCAAACCTACATATTGATCAAATATTAACAATACTATGATTATCCGCCAGTAGCTGCATCGCCAAGTGCACACTCGCACTTGTCACGTTCTCCACAAAAAGGACAAACACAAACACATTTCTCTATTGGGTTTGCACACTGGACACAAATTGCAAACTCGTCCTTGTGTTTCAAATTGATATCATTACGGCATTTTATTATAAATGAGTTGTTATAGAAAACTTAGCCTTTCATTCCGTTTGCAACCATTACAGAATAGCATCCAAGACCGCATTCTTCACAGATAGGTTTCATGGAACTTTTTTCTGCACTTCCAATACAGCACGGCATCTTTTCTCTTCCCATATGGTCTACGGATAAAATAGCCCATGTGGGACAGTCAACTGGTGTAGTTCCTTTTCCTCCCCAGTTTTTCTTCATCAATTCCAGTTGTTTTACTGGATTTATGATAGAATCAGGATATTTTGCTCTCATTGCGATGAGATCATCTACTACTTTGGTCCTTTCTGGTCCAAATGGAAGCCACAGGGGATCACCTTTTGTAAATGGTGTGTGGAACTGAAATCCTATTTTATTTACAATTGATAGCCATTCCTCGATAACATCCTTGACTGTTTTATAGTTTTGTGAGTTAATCGTCATGGAGATCCAAATGTCCTTCCATGCCTTTTCTCCATTTTTTTCTATGTAATCAATGATGTTTTTCTTTGTCTTTTCATATGCACCTTTTCCACGGATACTATCATGGACTTGTTGTGTACCATCTATTGATATCCAGTAAAAGTATAGGTTCTTGATTTTTTCTAGTGGAAATGTACCATTTGATACAACGCATGCTCGCTTTGGAAATTCTTTGGCAAATAATTTTATGACATCCATTCTCATTGTTGGTTCTCCTCCTACTAGAGTAACAATGAAAATGTGCTTTTTCTTGAATTTTTCATCAATGATTTTTTTCCATTGTTCAACTGTTAGCTCTTCATTTTCTTTTCTGTTTAGCCACCAATAACAATGAGTACAGTGTAAATTGCATACGTTGATTATATCAGCAGAGCCGTAGATTGGGCTTTTTTTATTAAAGAACTTGTAGCCAAAATATTTTAGGCCAATGTGAAAGTATCCTGGGGACTCTTGCATTATCTGACGAAAACCTCTTCCCATTATCTCCATGATATCATGATTATGATATCGTGTGTTAAAACGATTATCTTTTAATGGATCAAAGGTTAAAATCTGTCTTTTTGTGAGGGAAATAGTTGTGAAAGTTTTACTCACTAGACCATTACATGATTTTGCTGTAAAAGAATTACGAAAACTATACGATGTCGAAATTCATACTGGAAAAATTCCAATGCCAAAAGATTTGTTGATATCAAAGATAAAAAACAAGGACGGGCTTGTTTGCTATCCATATGATAGAATAGATAGAAAAGTGATTGATGCTGCACCCCGACTTGTTGCAATTAGTACCTATAGTGTAGGGTATGATCATGTTGATGTAAAATATGCCGGAAAAAAGGGAATCGTTGTAAGCTATACTCCTGAGGTTTTAACGCGGGCTACAGCTGACCTCACCATGGCATTATTGCTTGCTGTTTTTAGAAAGATTGGAGGAGGTGATAGATTAATTCGTAACGGCAGATGGAAGGTAATCTTTGGACCAAACGAGTTTTTGGGAACTGACCTTTATGGAAAAACTCTGGGAATTTTTGGCATGGGAAGAATTGGAAAAGCCGTGGTAAGAAGAGCCAAAGGCCTTGAGATGAATGTTTTGTATCACAGCAGAACTAGACTTTCTAGAAAAGAGGAAAAAATACTAGGTGTACAATATTGTGGATTCTATGAATTGTTTAGAAAAAGTAATGTTGTTAGTATTCATGTACCTCATACTAGAGAAACAAATGAAATTGTAAATTTGAAATTATTTAAAAAAATGAAAAAGACCTCATTTTTGATTAATACTGCGCGTGGAAAAATAATTAATGAAAAAGATTTGATTTTTGCATTACAAAAAAAGATGATCGCTGGAGCTGGTCTTGATGTCTTTTCAAAAGAACCTATTGGTTCCAATCATCCTCTTTCCAAAATGGAAAATGTTGTAATAATGCCTCATAGTGGTAGCTCTACAGTAGAAACGCGAAGTAAAATGGCTGAAATTTGTGTCAAAAATCTAATACTTTCATTATCTGGTAAAAAACCAATTTACCAAGTTCTGAAAAGGCCCTCATAAAACTATAGGTCCTTGCTTAAATGAAACTAACACTTCATTTATTCCAGATATCACACCATGAATGCCAGGAACTTGGGATTTGTTTTTGACCAATTCGGGTTTTATTAAATTTAGATAATATAATTTCTTTTTTACCTCTTTTGACTTTTTTGTCTTTGACCAAGATGTGTTTTTTAGATCTTTAAGATTTGCAGATATGTCACAAAGTTTGATGAGTTTTGCCTCCCATGATGCGTCTTTTAGTTGCTTTATGTATTGTTGTTCTCTTTCCCCCTTTGACAGATTATTATCTTTTGATAATGCCAAAACCAAGACTGCAACTTTGCTACCAAATCTTTGTTCAATATCATCAAAAGTCGTAACAGTATTTTCTATGCTATCATGTAACCAAGCTGCACATAAGATATCTTCATCAGTAACTCCCAGGTTTTTGAGTCTGTTTACAACTCCCTCCAAATGCTTCCAGTATGGAGCCTTATCATCGGTTGTCATGCCAGAGTGTCTCTCTTTAGCAAATTGCTCTGCAGATTCTAATTTTGACAATTGTTTTCTGGTATAGTTATCTGGACTAATGTATCTAAAGTTGAATCAGGTCATTTGGATCCATTCTAATACAGTCTGTGCCAATTGCCTTTAATCCAGTAAAGGAAATTGTACCATTTGGAACCTTGCCCTCTTTTTGCAGTACCTCTAATTTATCCACAAATGACTTTTTGTGCCCATCACATGTCACACCAACCATGTATTCATCATCCTTTACCTTGACTGATATGATAAATTCAGGAGGCATTGGACAGTCTACACCCTTTTCTCTAATAGAGCAGTGTTCTGGAAACACGAGCTTGCTTGGGTATCACAAAATATTAAGTTTGGTTCCATTTTTCAGATGATCCATAACCCCTTAGTTTGTGTAATTTTAGTTACATACAAAAAATAAAGACGTATTTTTAGAATTGCTTAATGATGGATTTGACAAGGCTATCTTTGAAATTTTAGCTAGATGATTCAATGCGATATGTTGAAATTATTGGAGAAGATGGGGAATTACTCTTAAACAGAATGAAACAAGGAAAGCAGAGTGTTAAGACCCTAAGAAAAGAGGAATTACTATCTTTAGACCTGTACAATACAAAACAGATAGAGAAAAAATTCAACAAAACCTTAGGCAAAGTTGCTTTTACCCATGTTTCCAGATCAAAGGTGCATCAACTGGTTTGGTATCATGATGATTTGATAGTTTATTGCACATGTGAAGGTCATGTTGACAACAACAAAATTATAGAGATTCCACGCAAAATAGAAGTTATTCTAGGAATTGACAAACCTACAGAATTACGTAATTTTTTCGAAATTCCAAATTGATTCTTTTGTATGTTTAGCATAATCCAATATCCCTTTTTCCTGTAATGATTTCACAACATATGCAGAATAAGCTGGTGCCCCAGTTGCCCCAGGAGAATTATAGTTTAAAATATGATATGAGTTTGTACCTTCAATCTCCATAACATCTGGCAAAAATTTTCCTTCTGGTGTTATGATAGGGGTACGAATTCCAGCTGTCCCACGCTCTAAGAAATATTCAGGTTTTACTTTGGGTATGAATTTTTGTATTCTCTCAATCATGACTACCTTTGAGACAGAACTTAGCCATTCTTTTGCAACCAGATTCATAAAATCAGCATTTAGGAGTAGATTTCTTGCATTTCCAGTTACAACATCAATTAATTTTGAGATAAATGTCTCCACGTTTCCTACATATCCAGAATAGGTTTCAGGGCTTGATACAGGTACTGCATTTGGTCCCACCTCGCTTCTTCCATCAGATCGTAAAATCCAGTGCGGATCTAAAAATGGAAAGTCAGGATAGTTTGGAACCGAATAGATATTTGTTTTCACAAGATCTGTGTATTCTTTTTGAGCAATCCAGTACTCTCCTCTAAAATGTAAATTAGAATACTGCATAGCTACACCAAACTTTTTTGCAACATCAAGTGAATATCCTCCTGCACAGTTTATCACATAATCACATGACAATTGTGTTTTATTTTCAAAATTTACGATTGGTTCATTTTTATTTTCAATTGATTCTACTTTGTGGTTTAGCAAAAATTTTGTTCCATTTTTTTGTGATTCATTTTTTAGTTCTTGCGTTAATTTGCCATAATCAACAGCAACATCTGTTTTACAAAATACTGCAGAGTGACAAGATATATTAGGTTCCTTTTTTGCAACCTCATTTCTATCAAGCAATTCAAGATCTTTTTCTAAAATTCCATTTTGAACACCCCATTTTAGATATTTTTCTAAAATTTTGTGTTGTGTGTCATCTAACGCGATTTCTAGTGTCCCAACAGTCTTCCATGTTAATCCTTTTTTTTCTGCAAACATCTTCCATAGATCATGAGATACAAAGGCTGCTTTAGCAAGATTGCCCTTTTTTTCAGGATTTAGATAAAAAGGAGAGTGCACCACACCGGTGTTTCGGCTACTTGTATGCATTGCAACTTCCGGTTCTTTCTCAATTACTACGACTTCGATATCATACTGACTAGAAAGCCAGTATGAGATACAAGTTCCAAGCAATCCACCTCCAATTATAGCTACGTCACATTTTGCCAATGATTACCAAAACAGAGGCGTTTCTTTTAATTGATTGTGTGAAAGGTGTCTAGCCAGATGAGACTAGTTTGAATATGATATTGCCATGGCCCATCCTCTTGCCTCAAGTTTTGGTATAGTTACAGATTTTACACATGCAGGAGAGTTATCTTCTGATTTTATCACCAATGTAAGACCTTGCAGACAGCTAAATTGCCCTGAAGAGATTCCAGACTTGAGTTGCTTTAATGGTGGCAATAAGGATAATTTCAAAGTGACATCATAATCAGAAAGCTGTATCTTCTTAGTACTAATTGGATATGGATCAACTTTGATTAGATGAATGGAATAATGATCAAAGGATTTGGCTTCCAAGTTTTTATCATTTAGAATTAAGCTGAAATTCCCAAGATTTTGGCTGCTTTTATTGATATCAACTAGTATCTTTGCCTGGCCTTGCCACACACATGTAACATCAGAAGGACATCTAGAATCTGTTAGATTTAAAATTTTTATTTGGAGTTCTTGTATTGTTGCTGTCTGATTAAATCCTAGCTGAAATGGAACTCCTAGTTCTATAGAATTATCAGCAAACACAGTAGTTGGAATTATCAGCAAAGCGCATGTCACTAGTGCAGAATATTGTATTCTTGTATGCATAAAGTATGTTGGTAATTTGTTTTATAAAGAATACGCATCTTTATTCATTAACAGTGTTAACTGCGAAGCATTTGCAATATAATACCCATTAGGGCAAACAGGTTCACATGGTGTCAGGACACAAATTCCAGACAGGAGATCATCATGCTTGCGTGATTCTATATTTTGTGTTAGTTTCTAAAAAGGAACGCGTATAATTTTTACTAAAACGCAATTGATTTGATTCTTATCAACAATCAGTATTTAGATATTACTTATGATTTTTACTGATAAAAGCTACGTCAGTTTTATTTATTGAAATGCTCGTTATGACACAATGAAAGTTGCCATTGGTCAAGCATACAAATTAAAGTGCGAATGTGGACATGAGTTCATACAACACATAGGTAATGCCGGAAGTTTTGCTTGTAATGTTCATAAGGAATATTGCATATGCAAGTTTTTTCATCCTAGGAAATAACGACAACTCAAAAAATCAACTTCTGTTTTTAAGAAATCAAGGCGCCGGGAGAGAGATTTGAACTCTCGGACCCTTGCGAGTACGCGCTTTATGGTAAATTATTTCCAGGCGCGCGCCCTACCAGGCTAGGCGACCCCGGCATTTTCGCCAATTTTACTCCTAATTTTGACTATATATTACTGTAAGAGATTAATTTCCTGAATCATACAAATATTCCACAGCAAAATAATTTTTTTCTACAGTAAATACAGATCATATTTTGTTTTTTCAGTGAGGTTTAAGACGGTTTATTAAGTCACATTAGGCTTGGATGCGATGAACAAAAAACTAGCATGTTTGATATCATGGTTTAAGAAAGATTCTGTAAAACCATCAAATGAGAAAGAAGCTAAAAAAGAATAAACTGAAAACAGACTAGATAATTTTTTAAAAATTTATTTTTAATCAAGACAGTTAGCTTTTCATCATTAAACAATTTTTTTGAAATTACCTAAAGTGGGAGACTGTTAGCTTTTCGCCAGTCTTTAGATCTTTTTGCGTTCTTACTTTACGAAGAGCATCTTCAAAATGTCTCATCTTTACTTTGGCAGTTTCTGCTTGTTTTTCTGCTTCTACTGGATCAGGATATTTTTCAAGAAACTCGTGTATAACCATCGATGCTGCAGTATTTGCAATAGAGGCAACATCAGCACCACTCAGACCATCAGCATTCTCGGCAATCTTTTCTAGATCTACATAATCAGGGTTTGGGCTGTTTTCAATTCTTTTTTCTTTATCAATAGGAATTTCCTTACAGTTTATCTCTAGTATTTTGAGTCGTCCCTCCTTTTCTGGCATTGGTACTAGAATCATCTTATCAAATCTTCCAGGTCGTATTATCGCCTTATCAATCATATCTGCCCTGTTTGTTGCTGCAAGGACTACAACACCATGTAAGCTCTCAATGCCATCAAGTTCAGTTAGGAGCTGGCTGACAACTTTTTCTGTAACAGCACTCTCTCCCATTCCTCGTACAGGAACGATAGAGTCAATCTCATCAAAGAATATTACACATGGCGAAGCCTGCCTTGCCCTTTTGAATATCTCACGTATTCCACGTTCTGATTCTCCAACCCATTTTGAGAGTAACTCTGGACCCTTTACTGAAATGAAATTTGCCTCGCTTTCTGTTGCTACAGCTTTTGCTAAAAGTGTCTTGCCAGTTCCACTTGGTCCGTAAAGTAAGATTCCGCGCGTCATCCTATAACCTAGTTTAGAGTAAAGTTCAGGATATTTCATTGGCCATTCTACTGCTTCCTGGAGTTCGCGCTTTACACTTTCTAATCCTCCAACTTCGTCCCATTTTACGTCAGGTCTTTCAATGTAGACTTCACGCATTCCAGCTGGTGTAACTTCGCGATATGCATACTGATAATCTTCTGCGTTTACAATTAATTTTTCCAAAGTTTCAGTTGGAATTTTTTCATCTGCCAAATTAATTTCTGGCAATAATCTTCTCAAACATTTCATTGCAGCTTCCTTACAAAGATATTCCAAATCAGCGCCTACATATCCATGACTTATTCCTGCAATTTTTTCCAAGTTTACATCTTCCGCCAATGGCATGTTTCTTGTGTGTATCAAAAGGATGTCTAGTCTTCCCTTCTTGTCTGGTATTCTGATCTCAATTTCTCTATCGAACCTTCCAGGTCTCCTAAGTGCTGGATCTAGTGCATTTGGTCTGTTTGATGCAGCAATTACAATTACTTTTCCTCTTCCCTCCAAACCATCCATGAGTGAAAGCATCTGGGAAACTACTCTTCTCTCAACTTCGCCTATTACCTCTTCACGTTTTGGAGCAATAGAATCTATTTCATCTATAAAAATAATGGAAGGTGCTCTCTCTTTTGCTTCTTTAAAAATTTCTCGTAGTCTTGCTTCGCTTTCTCCATAAAACTTGCTCATGATTTCAGGACCTGATATGCTGATAAAGTGAGCATTGCTTTCATTGGCAACTGCTTTAGCTAAAAGTGTTTTTCCAGTTCCTGGCACTCCATAAAGTAATACGCCTTTTGGTGCTTCAACTCCAAGTTTTTCAAATATTTCCGGATGTCGCATTGGAAGCTCAATCATTTCACGGACTTTTTTAATTTCGCTGGTCAGACCCCCAATGTCTTCATACGATACTTGAGGAACCCCACGCAAAGTGTCTCCTTTTTCCGCAATGTGAAATACTGTTTTTTGAGTGACGATCACTGCATCTACTGCTGGTGTGATACCAATTACCTGAAAAGTAAGTCTTCCACCAAAGTATGGAACCATCACATTGTCTCCTTTTACCAAAGGAACGCTTTCTAGCGAATCAGTAAGATACTTTTCATCTATCGGAGGTATAGAATCAAGTGGTGCAACTATTATAGATTCAGCAGAGATGGTCTTTATCTTTCGCATTGTAATGGTGTCTCCCATCGCTACTCCTGTATTGTTTCGTACAAGACCATCTACTCTAACAATTCCATTTCCTTCGTCAGACGGATAAAGTGGGAGACATTTTACAACTGATCTCCTTTTTCCTTTGATTTCTAAAATATCACCTGCTGATGCCTCTAGTTTCTTCATTGAATCAGAATCAATACGTGCAATGCTTCTTCCAACATCACGAGCATATGCTTCTAATATCTTAAGCGAGATTTCATTTTGGCTTATGAAGTCAACTAGCTATGCCTGAGCCTTATACCTTTGTTATTTCAATTATTTACAAAGTGACATGGTACAATCAAATCATTTTTTTGATCTTAACTGATTTATACAGTAAAATTTACTCTTTACCATGTCTGAGAACGAGGTAGCGATCATTGTATCAGAAATGAAGGAATATGTGTCTGGGTGGGACGGAAGATATTCTGAATGGTGTGTTGGAATTACAGAAAATGCAAAACAGAGACTTTTTGAAGATTATCATGTAAATGAAAAAAACGATGCGTGGATTTATCGTGTTGCCTCTTCTTCTAATGTTGCAAGAAAAATAGAATTATATTTTATTGATATTGGTGCAAAAAGTGATCCTAGGACCAAAAATGAGTACGCCGAAATTTACTTGTATAAAGTCTAAAAGTAAAAACTAATTTTCCCATTACCATTTTGGTTTGAACCCATCATGTTTTGACGGATGCGCTGCCTTGAAGTGTCTCTCTAATCTTACTGGATCGTCAAATTGTATGCCACATTCTTTGCATTTAAAATTTTTTTTTCTATCAAACATTGTATTCTTTAACGCCTATAATGTTATCATCATGTCGTTCAGATATGATTTGCTCTTTTTAGATCATGTAAAAAGATTGTTGGTATTGCAACTATCATTACTGATGATCTAGTTAATTTTTTCATCGGTAATATTCTTTGTTATAGATTTGTTCTTGTTCACTACTATGACTGTATAATCAAATTTTACACTCATATCACCAAATTCAAATGCTTTTTTCATGCCTGCTAACTATTTGTTTAAAATAAAACAATTGATTAACCATGTTAGTTAACTATGTTAGTGAACAAAGTGTCGCAATTCTTTATTAAATGAATGCCAAAGTTATCCACAATGAATTCAAAAAGCCTAATCAAGAATCGAAAGATGCTTGCGATAATAACAGGCGTAGTGCTTTGTGCCACACTAGGATTATCGGTAACATCATACGCTTCTGCAGATTCTAACCAAACAAGTTCAGGAACAGCCACACCACCTACCATACAGGGTTCAATTGATCTGAAACAAATGATAACATCTAGCGTCAAAACGAAGTTTTCAGATGCTACAAATACAGCTGCTTCAGCTGTGTCAAATGGAATGGTAATAGGCGGTCAACTGACACAAAAACAGGGATACCTAGTCTACCAATTCAAAGTAGTAGATGACAAAAACATGATCTACTCTGTGATAGTAGATGCAGGAACAGGTCAAGTGTTAAACACATCACAGGGACACGCTGCAAATGCAGGTGCGTTCTTGGGAATGGGTCATCATGGATATGGGATGCATAAATTCCATATGAAGGGATTTGCACCGCAACCAACACCACAGCAAACACAACCACAATCAGACCAGCAATCATCTCCTGAAAATTCACCGCTTGGAACTTAGAAACTCCAAAGCATATTTTTTATTTTTATTTCATTTTAAAATTAGACATGATTTTCAAAATCTGAAATGTTTCATTAACTTTGTTAAGTAACAAAGATACACAATTGATTATAAGCAAAATTACGTATCATGTCATATGAACACAAAAATGCAATGTGATGCATTAGTTGCACGTGTAAAGATGATTTTACCTTCATTTTATGCAAACATGTTTTCTGCAAGTGCACAAATGACAATAAAATCAGTTCTGCCAATTTTATTGATTAGTGTTGGAATCACGTCATATAGTTTTGATTGATTCTTGTTTTGATTATAAAATCATTTGAGGATGTTTATCGTAATTGATTTTTTTAATACATTACCTGAGAATGCGTCTGTGCTTGAAACAATATTGTATCTTCCCTCAATTATTTTACTACCGTCTAATTTTGTCTGGTTCCATACAAACTCCTTTTCTTCTTCTGGTTTCAAAACTGATATCACCTGAGCAGATATTGGAGAATAAAGTACAATTCCGTCAAGCTGTTTTATCTTCAAACCATACGATGCATCTGAAAATGTCAGTGGAACTGTACCAGAGTTTACTATTTTAATATATATAGATTCCCCAAGGCGAAAGTTTGTTTTTTCCGTTATTACAGAAAGTGATGGACCTAGAACATAAACTGGGGTTAGAGGTTGATTAGTAATTTCTAAAAGGAAAATTCCCACTAGACCACTTCCAATTACTCCTAATACAATACAAATGATCGCACCTTTAGGTATCAACTCTAAAAAGTAAATTTGTTTCCTTTTTAATTGTTAATGACTGGTTTTGTTCTCCAGTTCTTTGGATATGTGTTTGGCGCCATGATAATTCGCCTTAGCTGAAACGCAAACCCTTTTGTGTTTTCTACAATTTCAGATTCGGACAAGATTGCTTCTGCAAGAGCAACGACCTCTCCTTTTTGAGTATAGATTCCAACAAAATCTCCTTTTGTAATGCCATGTGAAATTTCCAATATGCCGGGTATTGCAAGCTGGGCCCCATGACACAATGCATCTACTGCAGAATCACGAATTACTACTGACTTTAGCTCACTTAGTACGTATTCTATTGGCATCAGTATTCGACGTAGTTTTGAATCATCGCTTTTTTCTTTCCACATGGCATATGCATCTACAAGATCATGCATTTTTACTAGATTAGAATCTTCGTTGAATTGACTTACACGAGTTCTCCGTAGCTCAATCATTGTGGCACCTGGACCAAGCACTTCACCAATGTCATAGAAAATTTTTCGGATATAGGTTCCAGCTTCACATAAAATTCTCATAAGAATTAGTCTTTCCTTTTGTTCAATTACATCAATTTCATATACACTTCTGACTCTGGTCTGTCTTGACACAGAAGAGCGCTGCGGTGGCTTTTGGTAAATTTTTCCAGTGAACTGCTTTAGAATAACCTGTAGTTTTTCATTTGAAGGAAGTGTGTGCAGCCTACCAAGTGCATGATATTCCTTTGGACCTAAAAGTAGGACAATCAGTGCTTTTGTGGCTTCACCAAGACCAACTGGCAAAATACCAGAGACCATAGGATCAAGTGTTCCACTGTGTCCTGCCTTTGGGATGTTTAGAATTTTTTTAATCCATGCTACTGTCTCGTGGCTTGTTGGACCGTTTGGTTTATCCAACAAAATAAAACCATAGTCAAGAAGTTGCTGTACGGTTCTTTTTTCACAATAGGTACCATAAGAATCGTTTGTTATGTCTTGGTCTATTACTCTAAGATTTTGTAGTTGTTTTAGCACCATATCTTTCTTTTATCAATGAGCTTGCCACTGAAAGTACCTCGTCTGCACCTAAGTTATCTGTGTTAATTATTATATCAAAGACCGTAAGATTATCACCAAAATCAAACCCATAAAGTTTCTTGTAGATCATTTTGTTTTCCTCGTATCGTTTTTTTACAATCTCAAGTGCCTCATCAAAAGAAATGCCATCACGTACAGTCATTCTTTTTGCACTGTTTTCCTGCGAGCCAGCAAGCCATATCTTTATTCCATCTTCTACAAGCCAAGGAAGCGTATAGCTGGTAATGATTTTACCTCCTTCCAAGAATAATTTCTTTAGCTTTTCATCTACTTTTTTGTCAAACTCTGGATTTGTCTTTCTCATGTTTAAAAATTTCATGCCAAAGCTAGTGTCCCAAAAATCATCGCGTTCTGTCTTAAACCCCTGTCCTGCCCCAAGTTCCTTTAGTACATCGCCACCACTGAGATATTTTAAATCAAATTCTTTTGCTAGCCCTTTTGAAACTGTAGTCTTTCCAATGGCAGGTGGACCAGAAATTATTACCGACTTTAGCAATTCAGTCTAAATCCATTGTGGTTTTTGTGAGTCGCATTACTATTCCGCTAAAGGAAATAGAACAAAGGAAGTACCAAGCCCAAAAGTACACTTCGTTTACATGGTTGCATACATGTGAATGGTTTGGCAGTTGTGACTCTGCTACTTTGGCTGCTGTACATGTAAGTTGGAAAAAGTCGCCTGGAACAAAATTAAGAGACATCGGTGCTACTGCAACAGTATATGCAAACAGATGTGGAAGTACAAAGTAAAATATCAAAATCAGAGGAACGAATGTAATCATCATCGGCCTCATGTTTATCTGCATTAGTTCCATGTTCATCTTGTTCATGTACGCCGATTTTTTATTGAGCTCGTCAATTTTTTCTTGATCTTTTGCCCTAAAGGCCGCCATTCTTTCTTTTTGCCATGTTCTAGTTTCTCGCATCAATCTTTTGAGTTTATTTTGGTCAACCATCTTTCGTTTTATTATTGCATTAAACAAGTTTAATGCTATTGCAACTCCAACAATTCCAAATGCGGATGCTATCATGCCCTTTACCAAAGGATTTTCACTTCCAAGTGGGCCTCTATTCAGACCAGGTATTTGCAAAAAGATTGAATTTAGAAAATCTAGGATAATACTATGTTCCATTGTTGAATCCTATCGCACTTACAATTCCTTTAGCTACTTCATCAATCTTTCCTTCTGAATTTAGAATCATCTTAATTGGAGAGCCACATAAAATGGAACATGTAGAAAGCATGGCACTAGTAACGTCCAGTTCTTTTTTAATTGCCTCTATTGAGACTATGTCTCTGTTTCGTGTGGTGTCTTTCATTCTTCGATTGTAGATCTCTTCCGGTCTTGCGCTAATCATAATGAAACTGTCTGGCATTAAAATTTCCAAGACGTTGTGAGGTAGACCCGGGTAATATCCCTCCTTTGTTGCAATAAATGCATGTGTATCCACAATTACAATATCATCTGTCATAGAGGCAATTTTTTTTGCTGCCATGGATTGGAGTTTTTTCTGTTCTGGTACTGAAAGTTTTCGCAGATCATCTCTGTCTTTGATTCCATTTTTTTTTGCCTCTTCAAACATGACAGTTCCAAAAATAGATACATTTACGCTAATTTTTTTTGATCTTAATAATTCTACAACCTTTGACACCAGAGTAGTCTTTCCAACACCAGGAATTCCTACAATTATTACACGCTTACTTTCTGCCAAGCAGGGCACCCAGTGATGGCATTACCTCTTCTACTTTTTCTCTTACAAGCAAGTTGTAATAGTTAATCAAAATGTCTACTGTAAGCAACATTCCTGTTCCAGATCCAAAAGTTCCCAAGACATCTGAGGTGCCAGCTATAAGACCAAGAATCATGGAACCAAGTATAGTAACAGATGGGATATATTTTTGAAGAAGAGCTTCAACTGGTTGGTTTGAACGCCTAAAGCCAGGAACTTGGACATCGGCGTCAAGAAGGTTCTTTGCTGCACTCTTTGCAGATAATCCTCCAAGTTCTATCCACAGTCTGCCAAACAAAACCACAATTCCTACCATGAACAAGATATACAGTACTGCACGCATCGGGTCCAGTGCAACAATATCCAATCCACGCGGAGCTGTAACATAATACAATATACCTCCGGTCGGAGTAGATGGAGCTGTGGGATCAAACATTCCCAGAAAATTCATAAATGGATTGGCATTCCGCGGGTTAAAGTTTGCCCAAAGCATCTGACCAATAAACACCGCATTGGCAGTAAGTGCTGATGCCAAAATCACTGGAATGTTAGACACATACATCAATTTGATTGGGTAAACTGCAGAAAATCCTCTGTATTTTGTGGATACGATTGGAATCTCGATTTTCATTCCCTGTGTATAAACTAGAATTAGCATAACTCCAGCAGTGATAAAGAGGCCAAATATACCAGGCAGTTGGTTAGACCGGAAAAACAGATTGGAAAAGTCTCCAACGATGAATGAATGTGCAATGTTTACAAATACACCTACAGGTCCACCATCTCCTGCAGGTATTGGACTAAACAAGCTCCAGACTACTTGTTGTGCTACACCTGCAGCAATGAACATACTGATTCCACTTCCCAGTCCCCATCCCTTTTGAATTAATTCATCTAAAAGCATGATGATAATTGATGCGCCGATAAGCTGACCGACTAGAATGAAACCTGCCTCGTGACTTGGTAGTCTTGGACCATAGACTGCCATTCCATATAGTGATGACTCGGCAACGATTACGATATATGTTACAATCTTTGTTGCTGTTTGATATAGTTCTCTGTCTTCTGGTTTCTTGAAATCAAGGTGAAAGATTTCAGAACCTTTTAAAAGCTGCATCAAAAGTCCTGCAGTAACTATAGGACCAATTCCAAGTTCGATAAGTGTTCCTTGTTGTGATGCAAAGATTACTCTTGCAAATGCAAGAAAGTCAAATGCTGGAACGGTTGCACCATAAAGTGGTGTTTGACCCATTATCATGTAGATGAAAAGTGCTAGTCCACACCACATGAGACGGACTTGTAATGGAATTTTCTTTTTTGGTTTTGGAACTTGTGGAATGTAGACCTCAGCTTTAGAAATTATTGTTCGCAGAATACCTGTTGGTGTTCCTTCTTCAATCATGCGGTTGCAAGCACCTCACCACCAGCTTGTTTTATTTTTTCTTCAGCAGAAGCAGAGAATCTCTCTACTTTTATAATGTAAGCATTTTTGGTTTGTCCTCCTCCTAACAGTTTGTCATAACCAAGTTCTGCAAGATCGATTACTTTTTTTCCTCCCTCTTGCTTTCCAAATTTTGCAAAGAAATCGTCCAGATCTCTTACACTAATCCATTTTTTTACAAGGTATGGATGTGGCGGGTGAGTAGAATCATGACCAAAATGATCTGGGTCATTTAGAATCATTTTGATAAAGTGGTGCTTGTGCATACCAGATCTACCAAGACCTCCTTTATGGCCACTTGCTCTATGTTGACCAATCTGTCCCCATCCGTGGAATCGGCTTCCCCTAAACTTTCGTGTCTTTCTTAATCTGGTTGGCATTTTACATCATAATCCTCACTTGTGCAAGAAGTTCTTTGTGGTTACCCAAGATTCCTCCTTCACCATACATTTTTTTCGTCTTTCGTTTAAAGCCTCCTCTTGGGGGGGACAAGGCAAACCATGGTTTTACCGTTTTTAATTTTGATAATGTAGCGGTGCCTTCTGCCAATGACTGGGCCAGATCATCAGTACTTTTGAATCCTAATTTTGCAATATCTTCAGTAGTAAGTTTCTTGTATCCTTCTTTTCGTGCCTTCTTTTCTAAGAGTTCTTTTGTTGTAGGAACATCAATTTCTTGCCACGACACATAGTGTTTTATTTTATCCAACATGCCTTTGGTGTTATCTTTGGATGGAATTATTGTCGCTCTAAATCTTTTGTCTAAATGTAGAAGATCAAGTGTAGTTCTTGCCCAGTAAGGCGTATTTACTGTTCCTTTCATTCGAACTACTAAGAAAGATTTTGCCATAAACCATCAACCTTGACTAAATGTCTGCCTTAGACAGTTAAGAACTGCCTTTGATGTCGAAGTCATTGTATTAGTAGAACCCTTGCTTTTTGTCCAGACGTCTTTTAGTCCTGCAAGCTTTAACAGATTTCTAATGTTTCCACCTGCAACCAATCCAAGTCCCCTTGGCCCTGGAATAATTTCAATTTCAACACTTCCGCCTCTGCCTCTTACTTTAAACGGAACAGAGTGCGGATTATCACATCTGCATTCCCAACTTCCACAACCAAGTTTTACTGGACTAACAGCAAGATATGCAGCGTTTGTAGCTTTTTCAATTGCAATTCTCATCTGTTTTGATTTACCTTGACCAATTCCAAGCCAACCATTTTCGTCTCCAGCTGCAACTAAAGCTTTGAATCTCGTATATTCACCGTTGGTTGTTTGTTTTTGTACAATTCCAACATCAATTACTTCGGTTTTAATTCCCGGTAAAAGTTTTTTAATAATTCCAGCTTCTTGTATTCTATAACCATTTTCATAAATTTCTTTCATGGATGTAATTTTTCCACTATCTACTAACTTTCCAAGAGTTGTTCGTGGAACCCATTGTTCTTCTGGTTCTCTCCTTTCTCTTGGTCGTTGTTCTTGTCTACTCATTTAGTTTTAACCTCGCCATCAATTGCAGATTTCACTTTGTTAATTTCGTTTTGTATTTTGAGATGTTTTCCTGAAATTCTTTCTTCGTTTGGAAATGTTTCAGAATCAGCTGGCACTTCAAGACCTGCATCAATTACACCTTTCAATGCTGCTGCCATTCGTTGTGTGTATTTCCTTGTACCGCTGTAAAGAACTGCAGCTTTTACTCCTTTACCAAGAGCCTTTTTTCCTGCAAGATATCCTGTCAGATAAGCTGCCGGAATGTTTTTTCTAGAACCTTTCCAGCCTTTGCCTAAAAGATATCTAGAGTGTGCCGATGCCAAGACCTTGTCACCTTGCATTTCTGGTTTATGAATTTGAACTAGAGTGTTTTCACTTGAAATTTGAACTGTGATATAGTCTCTCCTACCCATTAGAAGATGTTTTCTTTTTCTATAGTTGGTCTTCTCTTCCCTTAATCTGCGTAATATTTGTGAATATACCATTCTACTAATACCTCTTTTACAAAAAATTTCGGTAAAGCTCTTATAAACGTTAGACTTGGAGCAATGCAACCATCAGCGCCTTTTGGGCGTGTAATCTATTTTCAGCTTCATCCCAAACAGCTGATTGTCGTCCGTCAATTACAGAGCTCGTTACTTCTTGTCCACGTTTTGCTGGAAGACAATGTAAAAAGATTGCATGCGGATCAGCTTTTTTCATGAGATCAGAGTTTACCTGAAACTTTGGAAGAAAATCATTTGTTCTGTCAGTTGCCTGATGATGTATTGATACAAACGTATCAGTAGCAACTACATCTGCATTTTTTACAGCTGATAATGGATCATTTAGTAGTTTAATGTCAACCAACTCTTTTGATTCTTTGATAACTTTGGAATCTGGGGTGTATCCTTTAGGAGTTGCAATACTAATATCAATTCCAGATTTAGCACATCCATAAATCATCGAATTACAAACGTTGTTACCGTCTCCAACCCAAGCAAGCTTAAGACCAGCAAGTTTTTTCTTCTTTTCTTTTATTGTCATAAGATCTGCCAAGATTTGACAAGGATGAAAAGAGTCAGACAGTCCATTTATTACAGGAATGGTTGAGTTTTTTGCAAGAATTTCTATTTCTTCATGTGAGTATACACGTGCCATCATGATGTCAACATAACGTGAAAGTGTTTTTGATGTATCTTCAATTGTTTCTCCTCGTGCAAGTTGCAACTCATCTGATGTTAGGCTCAATGCATGGCCGCCTAGTTGAAACATCCCGGTTTCAAAGCTAACACGTGTACGCGTGGATGGTTTTTGAAATATCATTGCAAGTGTTTTATTTTTCAAAAGTGGTTTGCAAATTCCTGCCTTAAGATCCTTTTTTAGTTTTATAGCATCGTCTATGATTTTGGCTAGTTCATTTTTGCTAAGTTCATTTAATGTTAAGAGGTCTTTAGTTTTTAATTTCATTTCTTTCCCCATCTAAATAAGGAACGCTTCTTTTTAGGTTTAACATCTTCTTGTTCCACTGTTTCTTCTTCTATTTCTTCTTCTATTACTTGTTCTTTTGCTGATTCATCTGGTTTTGGTCTTCCCTGTGAGATCCATTTTTTGATTTTAGCTGCCAAGTCCTTTGCGTCTTTATCATTTTCAGGCGGTGGCACATCATACAGATCAGAATATTTTTCGATGTCTTTTGTAGCAATTCCAGCAAAAGGATCGTCTTCATCTTCTACCTGGATTTTCTCTTGTTTTATTTCGGGTTTAGATTTTGTTTCTGCTTTCGGTGTTGGTTTTGGTTTTTCTCTTTCTATTGATTTTGAAATTTCGTTGGGTTTAACATGATATTCAATTTTTTCTTCCATTTTTTCTTCTTGTACAGGTTTAACTTGTTCCAATTTTAGTTCAGGCTTTAATTCTGGTTTTGGTATAAGTTCTTGTTTTACTTCTATTATTTCTGGTTTTTCAGTATTTTCTTGCAGTACAGGTATCTGAATTTGTGGCATTTTGATTTCAGGTTGTGGAACTGAAATTTCTTCTGCACCAAACAGTGATTCTAGAAATGAGTCCTTATCAAAGGGTTTCAAGTCTTTGTATTCTTGTCCTACTCCAAGATACAAAATGGGAGTTGATGTTACCTTTACTATCGATATTGCCGCACCTCCCCGTGCATCAGCATCACTTTTTGTCAGTATTGAGCCCTCAAACTTGGTGTACTGATGAAATTCTCGTGCTTGGTTTACTGTATCATTGCCAGCAAGGGAATCACCAACAAATATTTTCAAATCTGGATTTACCACTTTGTTGATCTTGGATATCTGGTCCATGAGATTCTTACTTGTCTGCATTCTTCCAGCAGTATCAATTAGGATACAGTCAATCTTGTGTGATTTGGCATAAAGTACAGCATCACGGGAAACTGCAGCTGGATCAGAACCATAGTTTTGTGCTATGATTTTTAGATTAAGTCGCTTTGCATGTTCAGTTATCTGTTCTATTGCTCCTGCTCGATATGTATCTGCGGCCGCTATTACAACAGAAAATTTGTTTTCTCGTAAAAGATATGCAACCTTCGCCACCGTGGTTGTTTTTCCTGTTCCATTAATTCCCATAAATGATATGATATATGGTTCACCTGTACTTTTTTTCTTTTCAATGTTGGATATGATGTCAACTTTTCCTGCAGAGTCAAACATGTTTGAGATGTGTTCTCGCAAGTTTTGTTTTACGATATTTGCTATCTGTTCTTTTTCTACGGTAGCACCAATTAGTTTCTGTTTTAAATCACTTTTTAATGAATCAATCACTTCTGTTGCAACATCAGATTCGAGCAGTGCGACTTCAAGCTCAAAAAGAACCCCGTCAATGTCTTTTTCCTTGAGTTCTTTCTGCCCAAAACTCTTCGCCGCAGAAGAAAAAGCGTTCCTTAGTTTTTCAAACATAATATTTTGCCTTTATTGTTTACTTTGGCTTGCTTGTAATATACGATTCATTTGTTGCTGTCCCTGTTCAAGTCTTGCTGCAACCTCATGTTTTTGTGTAGATAATTGTTGTAATACAATTTCTAATTCCTTTATCCTTTCCTCAACATAATTAATTGCAGAATTCTTATCTTGCTCAAGTGAAGCCCCTGCTCCAATACTTACAAGTAATTTTTCATTTGGTTGTATTGTTGCTTTCACATATGCCCCCATTCCTACTGGCACAAGAGTTTCAAGTTGTGTATCCCCTAGCACTTTCATTGATTCTATTGCGCCTGTTGCTTCGTGTAAAAGTTTTATGACAGCATCTTCTTTTTGCAATAGATCCGACATGTAAGCTTCAAGTGCCTGCATTTGTTGCATCAACGCTTGGGCTTGTTCTTCGCTCATTTGCAAAAATTTCTCTTTCCCGGCTATAAATGCATTCTCTGATTAAAACAAAAAAAGAGAAGAGATTATACTTTTGAAAGTCTATTTTCTACTTCGCCCCAGTTTACTACATTCCACCATGCGGCGATGTAGTCTGGACGTTTGTTCTGATATTTCAGATAGTAGGCATGCTCCCATACATCTAGTCCTAACAAAGGAATCAATCCTTTTGTTCTAGGGCTAGTTTGATTTGGCATTGTTGTAAATTCAACTTTCTTGCTTTGCGGATTGTAAGCTAGCCAACCCCATCCACTACCTTGAATTGCACCAGTGTCTTTGGAAAATTTTTCTTTGAATGCATCAAAGCTTCCAAAAACTGAATTGATGACATCAGCTACCTTGCCACCAGGAGTTCCTCCACCATTTGGTTTCATGTTATTCCAAAATAGTATGTGGTTATCATATCCACCACCATGAAAATTAACTGCACCCCTAACATTCTCAGGCACTTTATCTAAGCTTGAGAGCAATTTTGTTAGTTCCATGTTTTGCAACTCTGAGCTAAGACTTTCCAACGCTGTGTTCAGACCGTTTGTGTATGCTTGATGATGTTTAGAATAGTGAATTTCCATCGTCTTTGCATCAATATGAGGTTCTAGAGCTTCGTACGCATAAGGCAATTTTGGAAGTTCATATTTTGCCATGTAAGAAGTGATGTATGCATGCAATTTATGGCTTTGGTTACAAATGTATTTTATCTAACTAAATTTGATGAAAATTGTTGAAACACTACAAATTTGTATTTTTTTCACTTGCAGTATTTTTATGCATTACCCTTATTTTATCAGGTGTAAAGGATCAACAAAAAATCGAATTTTATCTTGAAAAAAATACATCACTTATTGGCGTTGGGATTCCAAGAGAACAAGGGTTTGAAGGGCAGGGAATCAAAATTGGCATAATAGATACAGGGATAGATTATGACCATCCAGATCTTTTGGGTTTTGGTCCTAGTGGCAAGGTTGTTGGAGGATACAATTTTGTAGATAATGATAACAAACCAATCGATACTACTGGGCATGGTACTGAAGTAGCTGGAATAATTGCTGCAGATGGAAATCTCAAAGGAGTGGCACCAAAGGCGAAGCTATTTTCATACAAGGTATCATCAACTGGAGAATCGGTGTCATCAGATCTTATCGTAAAAGCAATTCATCGCGCAATTGAAGACAAGGTCAATGTAATCAACATCAGCTTAGGTGTAAACAAGACAAATGGCGAGATTGACCAAGCTGTTAGTGAAGCTGTAAAAAATGGGATCATAGTTGTTGTAGCAGCTGGAAATAATGGTCCGGATGATGGTACTATCGGCAGTCCAGGAAAAGATCCAGATGTAATAACAGTTGGTGCAACATACAACAACATAACGCAGAGTATTGTCTCAACATTAGAAATTGGCAAAATCCAATATCAAGTACTTCCAATGCTTGGCACAAACCCATTATCAAAACCAATTACAGGAAAAATTGTCTTTGGAGGATATGGTAGGATCAGAGATCTTGCCAATGTCGATGCCAAAGATTCCATATTACTTGAAGAAAGAGGTAGTGATATCAAAGGAGAGAAGATCTATTTTTCAGAAAAAGAACGTAACGCTGCACAAAGCGGTGCCCAAGCTCTCATAGTTTTCAACAATGAACCTGGAATATTTTTTGGAGAAATTTTTCAACCAAATTCCACGTTCAGTAACAATCCAACAATATCAGTCATATCAATGTCAAAAAGCGATGGACTTGCATTAAAAAAATCACTTCAAAATGAAACAATAGCAAAGTTGGATGTATTCACCCATCCAGATTTTGTGGCACCGTTTAGTTCTCGTGGTCCAGTTTCACCGTTTTATATCAAACCTGATCTTGTGGCACCTGGTGTGTTTGTAAATTCCACTCACGTAGGAGGAACATACAACCTAACAAGTGGAACTAGTATTGCAGCACCGCATGTTACAGGAGCAGTGGCCCTTTTGTTACAAAAAGATCCAAATCTCAAGCCTGATGAGGTTGCCTCACTTCTTTCTACAACAGCAGATCCTGTTACAGATGCTTATGGAAATGATGAACCTGTTGATGTTACTGGGAGTGGAAGACTAAATCTTACAAGAGCATTTTCTGCTAATTTAATAATAATTCCACATAGTCTTGTCTTCAATCTCTCTTTAGAAAAACCATACCAAACAAGATCACTACATTTGCAAACCATACAAGGAACATTACCAAATGTTCAAACAAAATTTGTCTCAGATCAAAATGATCTAAAGTTAGAATCTAGTCTTGAGAATAATTCTTTGAACATAAAAATTTCAAGGCAAAAAAACACGACTGGTGATTTTGATGGAATGCTTGCAATCAATGACGGTACAACAACATATCATGCACCTGTTATGGTTCATGTAACTAAAGGTACAATCAGCACAAGTGAAAATGACGGAACCTTAACTTTTGGCATTGATTATCCAGACAGCTGGTCTTATGCAAAAATTTCTGTAACTAAAAAAGGCGCTGATCAAATTCAGAGTACGTCATTTGTTCCACAGCAAACCTCATCACTTACAGTCTATGAACCAGGTGAATATTGGATTAAAGCTCAAATAACCACGCCTCATGGTATTGATAATGCATATGATAATATCTCAGTTGAAAAACCTGCACCAAAAACAGGAATTGAATTTCTAGAGACCTTTGGAGTTCCGATAAAAGAGATAATCATAATTTCTGGAGTAATTATTGCTGCGGTAATTGTTGTGCTAGTGGCAAGACGTAATTAGATCTGCGGACCTGCATCACGAATTTCTTTTGCAGTGTTTCCAAATTTCTTAAAGTTCTCAACAAACATCTGCCCAAGTTTTCTTGCAGAGTTATCATATCCTTCTTTTTCTGCCCATGTGTTTCTTGGATTTAGTACTTCGGGAGGCACTTCAGGACATGTTTCTGGTACATCCAAATTGAACACCTTGTCGTGCCTATATTTTACCATATCAAGTGCTCCAGTAAGGGCAGCTGTGACCATCATCCTTGTGTGTTTTATGTTCATCCTCTTGCCTATGCCGTATGGACCTCCAGACCACCCCGTGTTGATAAGATGGACTTTGGTGTTGTGTTTTGTGATTTTTTCTCCAAGCATCTTTGCATATACTGATGCATGTCTTGACATGAAAGGTGCTCCAAAACATTCTGAAAATGTTGCTTTGGGTTCTGTAATTCCACGTTCAGTTCCCGCAAGCTTGCTTGTATATCCTGACATGAAATGATACATTGCTCCTTCTTTTGTTAATCTGGCAACAGGTGGAAGTACACCAAATGCATCTGCTGTTAAAAATACAATTACTTTTGGATTTCCTCCAATGCTTGGAGTTATGGCACCAGGAATGTAGTCGAGAGGATATGCAGCTCTTGTGTTCTCAGTCAAGCTTCCATCGTTAAAGTCTGGTATCAGTGTTTTTTTGTCCACTACAACATTTTCTAAAACTGAACCAAACTTGATGGCATCCCAAATTTGCGGTTCTGCTTCTCTGTTAAGATTGATACATTTTGCATAACATCCTCCTTCAAAATTAAAAATTCCTTTATCAGACCATCCGTGTTCATCGTCTCCAACTAACATTCTGTTTGGATCTGCTGAAAGTGTTGTTTTCCCAGTACCGGATAGTCCAAAAAATAATGCAGTGTCTCCTTTTTTTCCAATGTTTGCAGAACAGTGCATTGGAAAGACACCTCTAGGTGGAAGTATGTAGTTCATGACAGAAAACATTGCCTTTTTTATCTCTCCTGCATAACAAGTTGCTCCAATTAGTACAATTTTTTTTGTGTAATTTAGTATGATAAAGCCATCACTTCTGGTTCCATCAACTTCTGGAATAGCTTTGAAATCATTTAGCGCAAGTAAAGTAAACTCTGGCTTGTGTGATTCAAGCTCTACTTCTGACGGTCTGATGAATAATTGTCTGACAAAGAGATTTTGCCATGCATGATCAGTTATGACTCGTATAGGTAATCTGTTATCAGGATCTGCTCCAACAAAACCATCAAAGACAAAGATTTCTTTTCCCTCGATGTGTTTTTTCATTTTTTCATATAGCTTGTCAAATTTGTCCTCAGGAAACGGGTGGTTTACTTTTCCCCAGTCCACATTAGCATGGGTTTCAGAATCATCAATGATATAGCGGTCATCGGGGGATCTTCCAGTGTATTTTCCTGTACGCACTGAAAGAGAGCCATTGGATGTAAGGATACCCTCATTTTTTTCAAGTACAATATCAACAAGTAATTTTACTGGTAAGTTTCTGTGTATGTTACTTGTAGTAATGCCCTGCTCCTTTAGCTGCGCAATAAATTTGCCAGTAATAGTTGCCTTAAGATCCTCAATCATTTGGTAAAACGATTCGCCTCTAATTTCCTTATTATCTCTTCTCATTATGTATTTTGCCTCCAGAAACGTATTTATTTTAAAATTCAAGCAGGTTCTTCTACATGACGATCAACAAAGACCTGTTAGAGCTAAGAAAAAAAGTAGCAGATCACAGACCTGATTTTGTCAGAGAAGAGAGCTGGAGATACTTTAGGTTAGCAGAAAACTGGAGAAAACCAAAGGGAATTGACAATCATCAGAGAAAATCTAAGAAGGGTTGGCCTGCACTCGTCAAAGCTGGTTACGGCGGACCAAACATTTCAAAAGGATTACATCCATCAGGATATACCGATAATCTAGTTCATAATGTAAAAGAATTGGAAAAGCTTGATCCAAAAACCGATGGCGTAAGACTTGGTCACGGTGTAGGGAAAAAGAAGAGATTAGAAATAGTATCTAAAGCAAAAGAGAAAAATTTCAAGATGTTTAACGCAAGGGTGTCAACAAGTGGTAGTAAATCTTAAAACCAAACGACGTCTTGTTGCAAGGATGTTAGGAATAGGTGCAAACAGAATAAAGTTTGACTCGCAATATTTGGATGATGTTTCAGATGCAATTACACGAGACAATATTCGAAGTCTAATTACTGCAAACATAATTGAGGTTAGACCAATAAAGGGCACATCCAAAGGCAGAGCACATCATAAAAAATCTCAGAGACGTAAACGCGGAACAAAACAAGGTTCAAAGAAGGGAGCCAAGGGATCGCGTATTGGTAAAAAACAAGTCTATGTAAGAAAGATTAAGGCGTTACGACATCGCCTCCATGTTTCAAAGGGCAGAAAAGAGATAACCAACCCAGAGTATTGGAAATTATACAGACAAGCTGGTGGAAATCAAATCAGAAACGTTGCACATCTTCGAACTTTGATTGAAGAGACACATAAAAAACGCACTTAGAATCTGTAGATCATTTTTAGATCAACAATTTTTCCATTCTTAATTTTTATACCCTCTTTTGATAGCATATTGGTCTTGATCTTTTCACCCCATGCATATCCACCAATTTTTCCATTTGATTTTATGACTCTATGACATGGAACTATGACAGGGTATGGATTTTTGTTCATAATTCTACCAATTACTCTTTGTCCATTTTTAAGACCTACTGCCCTAGCAAGTTCTCCGTATGTAGTCACCATACCCGGAGGAACTTCGAGTAGTTTTTTGTACACTTTATCTTCAAGCTTCAAATTCGCATCATCTCAAGATTTGTTGTTTCTAAAAATGAAACTATTTTTTGTTTATTTTTCCCCAAACTACTCCAATCTACTAGAGCATATTTTGCTTCATTGTTTCTCTCTAAAATGTGTGAAAACAATTTCTCATCTATGTGATCTAGAGCATGTTTTGGCACAACAGTACCCAAAGCATATTGATCTTCAATTAGTTCTTTGGTGAATTTTTCTGGATAGTGAGTTCCTCCAAAACATATAGCTACGTTGTTTTTCGGTGGAGTCATTGACATCACATCTTCTATAATACTAGCCACAGAATCACATAATACTTTGTCGTTCCATTGCTTTTCTGTTGTTCCGACTTCGATAAACAAAGCAGGTTTGTTTAGTGCTGTAGGACCATGATGTGTTGCCTCTATTGTGATCTCAAATTTTGTAAAATTATTTCTTTTTTCCCACAAGGCTTGCATGTATGATTTCTGTAGATGTGGATGTGGTATTGCAACTTCTCGTGGTCTTCCTCCAAATAGTGCTTCTGAAAAATTTCCTGTACTGTGACACGTAAGCGCCAGTGTACCTGTTTCAGAGGCGTGTTTTGATAGAAACACAAATCCATCATAGTGATATTTTTCTTCAAGCCAATCTGCAGATATGGATGGTGTTGGAATTGTTACAAGATCATAATTTTTTCCGCGATAAATCTCGCCGTCTTGTTTCATGTTTTTCGATATATGATGTGCCAAGTTAGAGCCTGCGGGGTCTGATTGATACGCAACAAGCAATTGCACAAGATAAGAGATATAAGTCGACTTTATTAATTTCCTCCAATGGCAAACCCAAGACAGATGTTAAAGGACATGGTAAATACAATTAAGCTTACCAAAAAATCTGATAAGGATGATTATATGCAACACCTAAGGCTGGTTCTTCTTGGAATAGCAACCGTAGGTGCGGTTGGATTTATAATTCAGTTTGTGTTTGCAGTAATTAATCTCGGACACCGATAGCATTGACTCAGGAAATAAAATCACACTTTTTTGCCGTAAGGACTACTGGAGGACAAGAAAAAGTAGTCATGGGATTATTAGAAAATAGAATAAAACTAAAAAAAATAAACATTCAAGCAGTTTTACTTTTAGATAACCTCAAGGGATACGTGGTAGTAGAAGCAATCGATGCAAATGCTGCCTTTGATGCATTACAGGGAATACGACACGTCAGAGGTCAACTTAGAGGTGAGTTACAGTTCAAGGATATAGAAGGTTACTTGGTTAAGAAATCAACAGTCTCTGAACTTGCAGTAGACAAGATTGTTGAAATTATAGGCGGTCCGTTTAAAGGAATGAAAGCTACTGTTACCAGAATAGATCATGAAAAAGAAGAAGCTACTGTTATTTTGCTTGATGCCCCATATCAATTACCAGTAACTGTTGATGCAAACTACCTAAAGCTATCAACACAGTAGCAAGGATTAAATTTACAGACTCTAGGAAAGAAAAATCATGGCAGATATACAAACTGTTTCTGCACTCGTCACAGGAGGACAGGCGAATGCAGGGCCCCCACTTGGTCCAACACTTGGTCCACTAGGTGTTAACATTTTACAAATTGTAACTGCCATAAATGAGAAAACAAAGGACTTTGAGGGAATGAAAGTTCCTGTTACAGTTGTAGTTGATAAGAAAACAAAACAGTGGACAGTCGAAGTCGGAATTCCATCTGCAGCAGCACTCATACTAAAAGAAGCTGGTATTCAGAAAGGATCAGGAACATCAGGAACAACATGGGTTGGAGATATCAAAATGGATTCAATAATCAAAGTTGCAAAGTTGAAAATTGATTCCTCATATGCTCAAGACATCAAAGGTGCAGCAAAAGAAATTGTGGGCACCTGTTTGCCACTTGGAGTAAAAATTGATGGTAAGAATCCAAAAGAGATTACTGTCGAGATAAACTCAGGTAAATGGGACGATAAACTAAAGTAAATTATTCTTTCAATTCGTAAGATTGGTCTTTTTCTGTTCGTTGCAGTTCCACAAAGGTTTCTGTATTTTGAATTCCCTCTATTTTTCCAATCTTTTCTATTGCTACAGAGTGTAATTCCTCTAGATTTTTGGCACGTACTGTAAGTAGCATATCAAATCTTCCAGTCACTTCAGACATCATAATGACTTCGGGAGTTTTCAGTAATGCCTTATGGATCTGCTCTTTTTGTTTTGGATCGCGATTTATTCCCATTGTAGCCCGCACACCTATGCCAATAAGTGATTCATCTACTACAATTGTGAATTTTTTTATCAGTTTCTTTTTGAGTAATCTCTTTATCCTACTATACAAAACAGATGTGTTAATTCCCAGCCTTTTTGAAAGATTTGGTACTGAGACATTACCGTCTTTTGTAAGTTCGGTAAGAATTTTCATATCAAGTTCATCGAATTTATGCAAACTTAACGAATTACTTTTTATTCCTAGTTAAAAATGTAAGTTCAATTCTCAAGTGATTTACACTCTTGTAACTCAAATTTCCCTACAAAGTAAGAAATTATTCCATCATATCTGTAAACGATTTTAAATAGGCTTCTCAGAAACGATTTCGTAATGATTAGCGATGTTCATCTAACGCAGATGATAGGAGAGGCAAAGAAAGGTCAGAAACAACGTAAGTTCAAACAATCCGTAGAGCTAATCATGGTTTTCAGAGATATCGATGTAAAGAAGGGTTTTGCAATAAATGAGACTGTTCAACTTCCAAAAACACTTAGTCAGCCGGCGTCTGTCTGTGTTGTGGCTTCAGGAGATCTCGGTTTGAAAGCAAAAAGTGCCAATGCAGATAGAATAGTAGATGGAACCGAAGTAAATAAAATAGGTGCAAACAAGCGCGAATCACGAAAGCTGATTAACGGTTTTGATTTTTTCCTTTCCGATACTTCACTTATGGCAACTGTAGGTAAGACTCTGGGTCAGTTTATGGGTCCAAGAGGCAAGATGCCAACACCAGTTCCTTTCAATGCACCGATTGATTCAATTTTAGAAAGATTCCGATCTTCCATACGTGTCAGACTACGAAATTCACTTTCTCTTGCATGTAAGATAGGTGATGAGACAATGTCTGATGAAGATCTAACTGCAAATGCTAATGCAGTGATTAGCCTGGTAGAAAAAAAGTTACCAAGTGGAGATAAGAACATTAAAAAAATTATGATAAAGACCACTATGGGAAAACTCATCAAACAACCACTAGTAGAAAAGAACTAAAATGCACCAAAATAGAACAAAATATCCACAAAAGAAATCGTTGATGTATCAACAACTCCAAGAGCTTCCAAAAAAATACAATGTAATTGCTCTTGTCAGAATGGAAAAAGTAAGATCATCACAATTATTGCCTTTAAGAAAAAAATTCAAAGGCGAAGTAGAAATCGTTAGCATAAAAGACAAGGTTGCACAAAAAGCATTAGCTGGACTGAAAATGCCTTCTATTGACAAGATGGTAGACAAGCTAGTTGGCCAATGTGTATTGATGTTCACAAACATGACTCCTTTCAAACTAAACATCTTACTTGGTAAAAACAAGGTAATGATGGCTGCTCGTGGTGGAGACCTTGCAAGTATCGATGTTGTAATCAAGGCAGGAAATACTGGCATTACACCAGGCCCCATTCTTACTGACTTTAAAGAAGCTGGTGTAGCCACAAAAATTGATCAAGGAACAATTTGGATAACAAAGGATTCTATTCCTGCCAAAAAAGGCGCTGTTATTTCTGAAAAGCTTGCCACATTACTAAGTAAGCTCGATGTCAAGCCAGTAGAAGCAGGTATAATACTTGATGCAGCTGTTGCAGAAGACATCCTATATGCAAAGAGCGAACTAGTAATAGATGTAGAAAAGTATCGCGATGCATTTGCACAGGCACATCAAGAAGCTATGTCTCTTGCTATCGAAATTGGTTACATCACCAAAGAAAATGTATCAGCAATACTTGCAAAGGCAGCTCAACAGGCAAGATCTGTTGCATTGGAAGCAGGAATTCTAACAGATGAGACAAAAGATCAAGTAATACAAAAGGCCAACGCACAGGCAAATGCATTGGCTAGAAAGGCAAAGAATTACACTCCACAGTAGAATCCATTTCTAAAAAAATCCTAAAAAGAATTACAGTTTTTCTCGTACCTTTGGTAGATTCCAATTATACTTCATTGCAACAAGTCTAAGTATTGTGGTAGTTGCAATTCCAGTAAATGTAGCTATGTTTGGTTCTGCATTAACGCTTAGAAGAATAAAGAAAGTTACAACGCCTACAAAACTTGCAGAAGCATAAAGTTCTTTTACAAACACTATTGGGATTTCGTTTACAAACATATCTCGCAAGATTCCTCCCCCAACCGCAGTAAGCATTCCAGATAGTGCCATCGCAAGAAAGTTTAGTCCAAAAACATCATACGCAAAGGTTGCGCCAATTATTGTAAATACTCCTAGTCCCAAAGCATCAAATTTTAGAAACAGATCCCAGTGTTTCTGCATTCTTGGATATAGAAAGAATATAGCAATTCCCGTTGAAACTGTAATCACTACATACAATGGATTTGAAATAGAATGAGGTGGAAAATGACCTATTATCATGTCTCTAATAGTTCCGCCTGCCACACCTGTTATTGTAGCTAAAATTATTATTCCCACAATGTCTGCCTTATGTTCAATGGCTTTGAATGCACCAGTAACAGCAAAGGCCATTGTTCCAAAAAGATCAAGTACTAAAATCAGAGTCGAAATTGACGGTGACAGTTCAGTCAAATCACAATTAGTTGTATCATATGGTAAATAATGTTTAGACATCTAAATAAAGAACAAAATGTAAAAGGGAGTTTTAAAAATGATGTCTAACCAAATAATGCAGAGAGACCTTCCATTGCTTGTTCTTCTGTTTTTGCAGATGGTGTCTCTACTTCTTTCTTTTCTTCCTTTCCGCCAGATGCTGCTGCGGCAGGTGCTGCTGCAACTGCTACTGGGGCTGCTTTGATAGCTTCATCAATGTTTACGTCAGCTAGTGCGGCTACAAGTGCCTTTACTTGTGCTTCATTCACTGCAGATCCTGAAGCTTTGATTACGCTTGTAATGTTAGCCTCGTTAATTTCCTTCTTTTGCTTGTGCAAAAGTAATGCAGCATATACATATTCCATCGTAAACGGGATTTGCTAAAGGCATAATATAAAACTATGGAGTAGAGAATGTTGAATTGAATTTATTATTCAGGATAAAAAACTTGGAAATGTAAAAAATAGATTAGTTTAGAACCTTAAGACTGCGACAAATAGAGTACATGTATTTTTTCAATTCCTTATCGTATAAGGTATCCATTCTTTGCTTTAGAATTCTTTTTGCTTGATCTTTTTCTGCACTATCAGGCAGTGAAAGAACATTGTTTATCAATTCTGGAATCGATTCTCTTACCCATCCATCAATTACATTGTGAATTCTTTTGTGTATTTTGACTATAGGATCAGTGTTTATGTCAAAGACGCCAGTGTAATTATCATATTCTACTCTGTATATCAAAGCCAATATGCAATCTTTTGGGTTTGGATTTTTTAGCTGCTCTATAGATTGTGGTCCTGTTTTGCTTTGAGCAACTTTGTTTTTGAGACCAACTGCATTTATTATAATACCATTAATTCCTATCTTGGAATCTTCAACACCTGTAACTACCCCAACAACTATGTTTCTAAATTCTCCATCTTGTACAGATGTGAAAGCGTGATCTCCTTCTTTCCATGTTTTTTTACTGAACATAGCAGCTTTTCAAAAAAGATCATATTTAATGTGTTGCTTCAGAATGCTTAATATCGGTCATTCCGAAAACTTCTCAAAGATGGACAAGGAGCAAATTCTTGCAAAGTTTTCTGCCGATCCTGATAGGTATTACAAAGTAGCATTATTTGAAAATGAAGGATTTGTACGAAAATCATGCGCAAAATGTAAACGGTATTTCTGGACTCTTGATATTAATCAAAACTTTTGTCCTAATGATTCTGAAAATAATTATTCGTTTATTGGTAATCCTCCTACAAAGAAAAGATTCGATTATGTTCAAGCATGGAGAGAAGTAGAATCTTTTTTTGTACAAAACGGTCACAAATCAGTTAGCAGATACCCAGTTGTCTGCAGATGGCGTGATGATCTGTATTTTACAATAGCATCAATTGTAGACTTTCAAAGAGTTATGGGTTCCAAGGTTGTTTTTGAATTTCCTGCAAATCCTCTAGTAGTACCACAAACTTGTCTTAGGTTCAAAGACATTGAAAATGTTGGAGTCACTGGAAGACATTTTTCTAGTTTTTGTATGATTGGTCAACATAGTATTCCAAATTCACAAGGATATTGGAAAGACAAATGTGTTGATCTAGATTTCAGACTACTGACAGAAAGATTCGGTATTGATAAAAAAGAAGTAGTTTTTGTAGAGGATGTCTGGGCTGGGGGTGGTTCATTTGGGTCTTCGTTAGAATATTTCGTCAGAGGATTAGAACTTGGAAATGCAGTCTTTACTGAATTTCAGGGAGATCTAGACAATTATTCTGTTTTGGATCAAAAAATAATAGACATGGGAGCAGGTCTTGAGAGGTTTGCTTGGATTACTATGGGCACTCCAACTGCATATGATTGCTGTTTTGGCCCCATTACAAAAAATCTCATACAAAAAGCAGGAATAGATCTTGATTCTAAAGTTATATCAAACTATTTCATATCAATAGCAAAAAGCCTTGGTGATTCAAATAACATCTCAATTGCAAGAAAAATCGCTGCAAAACAAGCAGGAATTGATGAAAACAGATTTAATAAAACAATAGCACCGCTTGAAGGAATTTATCTAATTGCAGATCACCTTAGGACTTTGGTATTTGCAATTTCTGATGGTGCCTTGCCAAGTAATGTAGGTGGAGGATACAACTTGCGAATGATTCTAAGAAGAACAGTAGCTACAATGGATAGGTTTGGCTGGAATTTTGATCTAAAAGAATTAGTTGACATGCATGTGGATTATCTAAAATCAACTTACCCGGAATTAGAAGAAATGAGAAGCGATGTCAAGACCATAATTGGAATAGAAAGAGAGAGATACAATGAATCAAAAACAAGAATGAAAGGCATTGCAGGCACGCTAAAGAATCAAGACAAGAAATTAACCGTTGATGATCTTATCAGGTTATACGAATCTGACGGAATAACACCTGACTTTTTAAAAGAGACTCAAATAATTTCTGAAATTCCTCCTACATTTTATGAAAGATTATCAGACTTACATCAATCAGAAAAACAAGAGAAAAAAGAAGATCTTGACTTGAAAAGAATTCCAGATACCGAACTATTATACTATAAACAAGACCCAGAAGAGTTCGAGGCCAAGGTTCTCAAAGTAATAAAAAATAAACTGGTGGTTTTAGACAAGACATCATTTTATCCTAGAGGTGGAGGTCAGGAGCCAGATCATGGAAAAATTGGAACATTTGATGTGATTGATGTGAATAAACATGGAAATATTGTAGTTCACGAACTCAAAGGTGGTACACTAAAAGAAGGAGAAAGTGTGAAATGTGCAATAGATGTATCTCGTCGATACGGAATAACAAGAAATCATAGTAGTACTCATGTGCTAAATGCTTCTGCACGAAAAACTTTAGGATCATGGATTTGGCAACACTCTGCATTTAAGGAAAAAGATTATGGTAGATTGGATATAACTCATCATTCTAACTTGACTGAAGATGATATAATGAAAATTGAAGATTTAGCAAACTTTACTATTCGAAGAGATGTTCCCATCATGATTAACGAATTTGAAAGAGGGTATGCTGAACAAAAATACGGATTTAGAATTTACCAAGGTGGTGTAGTTCCAGTAAAGCTAGTCAGAATTGTAAACATTGAAGGTTATGATGTGGAGGCTTGTGGAGGAACACATGTAAAAAAAACAGGAGAGATAGGACTCGTTAAAATTACAAAGGCGGAAAGAATTCAGGATGGGGTTGTAAGAATGGAGTTTGTTTCAGGCGAAACTGCAATAAAATATACTCAAAATCAAGATAGAAAAATTTCACAAATTGTAAAGTTACTAGGTTCTAGTAAAGAAAAGATAATGGAGTCATTTGAGCATGCCATGAAGGATGCCGATTCCTCTAAGAAGAAGCTAAAACAATTGATCAAACGAGTATCAGAACCTACTGCAAAAAACGCAATATCTCAGGCAAAAAATCTAGGCAAAGTAAAACTATACTCTACAATAGATGAGGATATGGATGAAGAATTCCATATTGCAGTAGGAGAACAAACAATCAAGATAGACCCATCCATGATATATTGTGCATTGATTTTGAAAAATGGCGGCATACGAATAGTTGCATTTGCAGGTCTAGAGGCAGCAAAAACAAAGAAGGCTGGAGATTTGGTTCGCGATGTTTCCAAAATCCTAGGTGGTTCCGGAGGAGGAAATGAGAGTTTTGGTCAAGGCGGAGGAAAAGATGTGTCAAAACTAAAAGATGCGTTACTTGCTGCAGAAAAATCGATTTTGGAAAAGTGATTTTGTGACAGATTGGTCATCTATAGAATCTAAATGGAGAAAAATATGGCATGATGAAAAGTATTTCGAGACAGATCCAAGCTCACAAAAAAAATTCTTCGTTACAGTAGCATATCCATATCCAAATTCCCCACAGCACATAGGTCATGGAAGAACCTACACTTTGGCCGACGTTCATGCAAGATTTATGCGTATGCGTGGTTACAATGTACTTTTTCCAATGGGCTTTCACTATACAGGAACACCAATTCTTGGCATGGCAAGACGTGTTCAAGAAAATGACAAGGAGTTAATCGAAGCCTTTAGAACATTATACAAAGTTCCAGAAAAAAATATTAAGGAATTTTCTGAGCCAGTAAAGATTGCAGATTATTTCCATCAAGAAATAAAATCAGGAATGATAGAGATGGGTTACTCGATAGACTGGAGAAGAGAATTTACTACGATAGACCCTGTCTATAACAAATTCATTGAGTGGCAGTTTAGAAAACTGAGAAGTAAGAATTTAGTCATTCAAGGATCACATCCTGTTGGTTGGTGTCCAAAGGATCAAAATCCAGTATCGCAACATGATACATTAGGAGATGTAGAACCAAGTTTTACAGAATATATTCTCATCAAATTTAGATATGAAAAATACATCATACCAACCGCCACACTTAGACCTGAGACAATATTTGGTGTGACAAATCTGTGGATAAACCCACAAGTCACTTACAAGATTGCTAGTGTGGATAATGAGACATGGATTGTCAGTACAGAATGCGCAAGAAAACTAGAGTTTCTTGATAAGAAAGTCAAAGTAATAGGTGAGATAAAGGGCTCTGAACTTGTAAGCAAAAAAGTCAAAGTCCCAGATAGAAATGAAGAGATCATAATATTTCCTGCAAGTTTTGTCAAAAGTGAAAACGGTACTGGAATTGTAATGTCAGTACCAGCACATGCACCATTTGACTATCAAGCTTTGGAAGATATCAAAAAGTCAAGTAATGATCAAAATCTTGCATCCATTGCAAGAACAATTTTGCCAATTTCCATTATACAAACTGACGGATATGGAGAAATTCCTGCAAAGGAAGTTACTGAAAGATTCCAGATAGAAAACCAAAACAACCCCAAGCTTGAAGAGGCAACAAAAGAGCTTTATGCCAAAGAATTCTACGGAGGAAAATTAAAACAAAACACTGGAAGATTTGCACAAAAAACTGTTGCAGATGCCAAAGAGGAAGTCAAAAAATGGATCCTACAAAGTAAGAATGCAGATATTTTGTTTGAACTAAATGATGGGCCAATACGTTGCAGATGTGGATCCGAATGTGTAGTAAAATTACTCAACAATCAGTGGTTTCTGGATTATTCTAACAAAAAATGGAAAGATGATACACATTTGTGGATAAACGAGATGAAGATACTCCCAGAAGAGATACGAGGAGAATTCAATTATGTTGTAGATTGGCTTCGAGAAAGAGCATGTGCAAGACAACATGGCCTTGGCACAAAGTTACCTTGGGACAAGGATTGGATAATTGAGAGTTTATCAGATTCAGTAATTTACATGGCATACTACATCCTAGCAAAGTATGTAAACGAAAAACAACTGGTAGCAGAAAACCTCGGCGATGAATTTTTTGATTATGTGTTTTTGGGCGAGGGAGACTCGAAGAAAATCGCCTCATCGTCTAAAATATCCTGTGATATTTTAGAAAATATTAAAAATGAATTTCAGTATTTTTATCCTGTTAATGCAAGACATTCAGGACGTGATCTTGTTCCAAATCATCTGACTTTCTTTGTTTTCAATCACATTGCAATCTTTCCAAAAAAATACTGGCCTGAAGAAATAGTGGTAAATGGCTCTGTCTTAATGGAAGGAAAAAAGATGTCAAAATCAATGGGAAACATAATCTCACTACGTGATGCAATTAGAACCCATGGGGCTGACCCAATTAGATTAGCTATCTTAATTTCTGCAGAACTATTGCAGGATGCCGATTTTAATTTAGAAGCAGTTAAAGGAATTAAAAACAAGCTTGAAAATATGTTGGACGAATGTCCCAAATACAAAGCAAATCAATCCAACAATCAGGAGCAAGAAGACAGATGGCTACAAAGCAGACTACAACAGCTTATCTTTGATATTACATCAGCTATGGAAAAAATGAGATTGCGTGAAGCTTTGCACTATGTACTATATGAATTTGATTCAGACATACAATGGTATCTAAAAAGATCAGAGGCAAAGAATAGAAAAAACGTATCTGGTACCTTACATGAAATTTTTTCTGCAAGAATATCCATGCTTTCTCCTTTTGCACCACATATTGCAGAAGAGATGTGGAATAAATTAGGAAATTCTGGAATTGTCTCAAAGTCTTTGTGGCCATCAGTTCTTGAAAATAAGATTGATGCTGCAGCACTCCAGTCAGAAAATCTTCTCAAATCAACACTAGAAGATATCAAAAACATTCTCAAAGTAACCAAAATTTCACCAAAGCGAATCATCATCTATACTTCGGACTCGTGGAAGACAAAGGCATACCAAAAGATTCTTTCAAGTGTTATCAAAGGTGAGATGAATATCGGGTTCCTGATAAAATCTCTAATTGCAGACAAGGATACAGAAAATGTGAAAAAGGATCCAGATTTTGTCAAAAAGACTGTTAACGATATCTTATCAGAACCTGTAGAATCAAGAGAATCCAAGGCAAAGTCAGGCCTTGTAGAGGAGAAAAAAATTCTTTTAGAAATTAATTCTCTTGTGCAAAAAGAATTCGGTGTAGAGGTACAAGTATTTGGGGAATCAGATGCCCAAAAATATGATCCCAAAAATAAGGCGCATACTGCAAGGCCATTCAAGCCTGCAATATTAATAGAATAGAATTTAGAATTAGAAAAATACGGCACATCTTTTTATTAGGTATTTTTAGAATAAGCTTCAATTGAAAATAGCAGTTGTCGGTATTGGGGTTGCGGGTGGATATCTTCTTGGCAGATTGAAAGATGAACATGAAGTAGTAGGTTTTGAAAGATCAACACAAGAAAATCATGATTCCATATGTGCATGGGGTACTACTCGTGGACCAATGCAAGAGTTTGCTAAAAAATGTAATCTTGATTTTAATGATTATGTAATTCATGATGGGAAAAACATGTACATTGACATGAATTCAGATAGATTCAACATCAAATTGATGGGTCTTTGTACCTATGACAAAATTGGTCTTATCAAAGACATGTCAAAAGGATGCAAGATCAATTATGGTACCACACCAAAACTTGCAGATTTAGAATCAGAATTTGATCTTATAATTGATGCAACTGGTTTTTACAGAATGTATCTTCCAAGACTTTCCCAAGATTTTCACCTGCCTACATACCAGTATAAAGTAGAGTATGAAGACAAAGTGCCATTTGACGACTTTTACCTCAAGCCATTTTCTTCAATTAGTGGATATTTTTGGTACTTTCCATTAGGGGAGAAACATGCCCACATTGGTGCTGGTGATAAGAACAGAAAACATGTTGAAGTAACTGATGCATTTTTTAAAAAATATGGTGGAAAGATACTCAAAACAGTTGGAAGACCAATTCGTCTTGCTACACCTGATATGTGTGAACCATTCTATCATGGAAAAGTTGTTGGTGTAGGGGAATCAATTGGAACTGTTTATCCGCTTTTAGGAGAGGGTATCATACCAAGTATGACCTGTGCTGACATATTCATAGAAAATATTGGCAACAATGAAAGATATAGACAGCAAGTACTTGAAAAATTTGCCATATACGCAAAGGTACTTGCATTTGTAAGAAATAAGATGGATAGTAAGTTTAGTACGATAAAGCACTTTGCAGATCTTATTGCAATTTATAGGTACATGAAAAAAAATGAACAGAGATTTGGCATGGAAATTAAAATGACGGACATGATGAAAGTTGCAAAGGCTTAGAACCCCATACTGACATATCCGAAATTTTCTCGCACTGTTCTGTTTGAATTCATATTGTAATTATATATCATTTTAGAGTATTCCAAAAGAACACTTTTCATTTCATCAATTGATTTTGAAAGATAAAAACCTGGACAGTCGCCAGTAAACTGAAAGCTTGCATGGACACGAGCTCTTCCTTTTTCATTTTCAAGCCAAGATGAAAATGGATATAGATAACAGACTCCGGGCCTATCAGGATGTAGGCCGCAGTAACCTTTCTCATCCAAAAATCTACAAGAGATATGAGTTCCATCATCTGCTTCTGTCTCATCTTTTTTTCGCTTCAGGTTTATCATAGTCATTATGATACCATTTCCAGATGGACCTCTTTCTTCCCAAGTAGTAATGTTAGTTTCATTTTTTATAAAGTCTGAAACTTTTTGGTATTTTAGTCCCTTTCCAATTGTAATAAGATCATTTGATGTAAGTGGTAACCTACCTTGTCTATCACAACAATTATGACAATCAGGCCAATAACACTTCCAGAGAATATAACTTTCTTCTTTTGCAAGATAAGGAATGTGAAAGACAACGTCTTTTACTTTGATGGCAAAATCAGAAACATCGCTTCTGCTTCCTAGGATAAAATCCCGTATGATTGGATTTACTTCCCAATTTTTTGATAAAAGTTCAAGTGATTCCTCAAGTTCCTTTCTCATCAACTAATAAATTACAAGCACAACTTTGAACGTTATTAATGTTAAGGGAAAAAGGCAAGTATGCATCTGCTACTGAGAACAGACGATTTGTATGGGAAAAAGTAATGTGGCCTTTGATTTTAGAATTAAACAGTATTAGTTTTACGACAGTGCAGTACAAAAAAATGCGTGATGCGGTTTGTAAAGATTTGGGAATACCAACATCAAAAATTGCTGGTGGTTTTGTATCACTTCTGTTAAAAGGAATTCTTTACAAAGAAAACGATCTTTATTCAATTCATTACAGATTAATTCCATATATGAGACTCAAAGCTGATTGTGATTATGCAACAGCAGTACGGGAAACAAACACCAAATAATTATATTCTCAAGTAATCCCAGTCGTTTCGGTAGCCCGATAGTCTAGTGGCCAAACAAATTTTGGGTTAGGGATTCCAGGCTCTGGATCTTACGAGAGGAAACCTGGGGACGGCAGTTCGAATCTGCCTCGGGCTACTCTTTTTGTTTGATAAAATTATAATGCCTATCGAGAGGCCATTGCTATTCTTTCAAGCTCATTTTTCTTTTTGACGGAAGGAGCATTCATATCATTTGCTGCTGCAAGAATCAGGTGTTCCGCAAGATTTTCTTCAATTGCTTTTGGATTTGAAAAGGACGCATCTCTTACACCTTCTGCAATGAATCTTAATGCAAGATCCACTCTTCGGAGAGGTGCCACATCTACTGATACGTGATAAACGGTACCACCATAAACTATTCTTGTAGTATCTTCATTTGGAGCAGAGTTTTCAATTGCTCGCACAAGAACCTCAATTGGATTTTTACCTGTTTTGAGAAACATGATGTCAAGCGCTGCTTTGACAGTGTTTATTGATCGGGTTTTTTTTCCACCCATCCTACCTGTGTTTTTTGCATATCTTTTTCCAAAGTGTAAAAGCTTGTTTACAAGTCTTTCTACGATGTTAACTTCCGCCTTGTTGAATCTCTTTAGTGCAGAACGGCCAAAAGTTAGGGGCATTATAATTTTGTTTACCGATATAGCATTTTTTAGACCGGGATCTCTAATCTCTATTTTTGAGAGGTCCCATTTCCTAAAAAGTAAAAAATTCGCAGTCTCTGTCATTTCTATCTCCTTGGTTTTTCTTTCTTACCATATACAAGTTCTTTGAGTGAAGTTCCGTTTACCTTGAATACCTTCCATCTTACACCAGGAATATCGCCCATTGCTCCTCCCATGGATGCGCCCATTCCTTCGACGTGTACTTCGTCATGTTCATCAACAAAATTCATAGCACCGTCTCTTGGTAAAAATGCAGTAACAGTCTTTCCATTTTTTATGAGTTGTACACGAACGCATTTTCGAACAGCAGAGTTTGGCTGCTTTGCTTCAATGCCTACTTTTTCTAAAACAATTCCACGAGCCTGTGGTGCACCACCTAATGGACTTGCTTTTTTGTCAAGGCCAAGATTTCTTCTTTTATAAGTACCAATAGACCAGCGCTGTTTCTTTCTTTTATCTTTTAGAACTCTTCCTGAAAATAGACCGAGTGGTGATTTTGCCATATTTTTATTCCATTATTTTTTCCGGACTTTGTATTAGAACACTGGAAATTTGAAAGTATCTTTTCGCAAGTAGTCTTGCCTTCTCAGCGTTACGACCTTCACGACCCACTACGATACCTTTCTTTTTTGCATCAACCACAACAATTGCTTGCATAGAACCATCAAGTCTTTTGTTTATTTTAACTTCAGATACAAGCTTTTGATTTAACATGTTTTTGAGAAAGTCTGCAGGATCATCAGAATATTCCACAAGCTCAACGTTTCTTTTTACTACGTTTTGCAGGTTTCGAATTGTGGATCCACCCTTGCCTATTGCAAGACCCATCTTACCTGGATTTACAACAAAGATTACTCTATCAAGTTTTTCATCTTCAATACAATCACGAGCTGTTGCACCAGTTACGTTTTGAAATAGCGACATCAGTTTGATTTGGTCGGTTGTTAGTTTGATTGTTTCCGTCATTTCTATGCCTGTTTTAAAATCGATCTCTTCGTGGGACATTTAAATCTTCATAAAAAATTATGTAAAAATAAGACATTTATTGTTGTATCCCCTCTTCCACTTCTTTCAAAAGTATTTTGACATTTGTTTCACTCAAAGTTTTAAGCGAAAGTGCAGAGATTCTAAATTGCGTACCACAAAGCCTTCCAAGTTCTACAGATGAGCCCTTAAAATTCAAAGTAGGAACTTTGGAGCTCGTTGCAGTCTCCTGTATCTTTTGAAGTGTGTTCTTTGGAATAGACTGAGATAAAATTATCAATTTAGAATTTTTCATTGAACCAATTACCTCTTTTGCGCCTAGAGAACACTTTTTGTCATCCATGGCATCTTGGATTATTTTTTCTAAAAGTTTAGCCATCTTCAACTACCTTCATGTAAAGATCCACAGTTCCAGTTCCTACAGGAATATTTCCACCAACGATTACATTTTCTGTTACACCTTTTAGTTGTTCAACTTCTCCAGCCAATGCAGCTTCTGCAATTGTTGGAACAGTAATTTCAAATGCAGCTCTTGCAAGTACACTTGTCTTTGTTCCAGCAATTCCATGTCTTCCAATTTGTTGCATATATCCTCTAGAACACATCAAATCTGAAACAAGCATAAGATATCTAATGTCTACTTCAAGACCTTGGTCATCAAGTGTTGAGCTAAGCTCATTTATCAGTGCGTTACGTGCAGCTTCAATTCCTAGTGTACTTGCGATCTCAAAAACGTTGTTTGTGCGTATATTTTTCTTGTCAACACCATCAATTTCGAACACCTTTGCAATGTTAGAACCAGATGTTTGTATTACCCATTCATCGTCTTGTTGCACTATAGTAACTCTTTCAACATCAGCTACTCCTTTTACTTTGGTACCAAGAATTTTGTTTCTCATTGCAAGAACTGTTTGAGCATCTGATTCTTCAGCAAGTGTTAGTGTAATGGAATTACCGCTAGTTTCAATTTCAAATTTCTTTTTTGATGATTGTAATGCCTCTTCAACATCTGCTATGGTACAAGCCCTTTCCTTTAGCTTGTCAGTATTTAGATTCAGTTTAATTTTTGTGGAATAATCAGTTTCCGTGCTTGATACAAGTGCACTAACTTTTGTATGTAAGATTTCACGTGCAACTTTGATTGCTTTTTCTTTTGATTTTTTGTAGTTTTCTTCGAGATAGATATCCATTGTTGGCGTTACTGGTTTTTTGCGTGCATCAACAAGTTCAATTAATCTTGGAAGACCGAGTGTTACATTTCTTTCTCTAATTCCTGCAAAGTGGAATGTTCTTAGTGTCATTTGAGTTCCAGGCTCACCAATAGATTGTGCAGTTACTACACCTACTGCTTGCCCCGGTTCTACTTTGGCATTGTCATACAACTCTAATGCCTTCTTACAAACTTTTTCAACACCGTCTCGGCTTATTTTTGATTCAAGTAATGCATCGTGTACGGCGTGTGTTAATCGTGGATTGAATGTCTTTGTATATTTTTTGGAAAGTTCTGTTATCTCTTCTTTTGTTGCTTTTTTACCAGTGTCAATAATTGTTTCAGATTCTATTAATCTTTGAACTCTAAATGCTTCACCGTGATCGCTTTTTGCGACATCGATTCCATCTTCACCATACAAGAATTGTATAATATGACCATGTGGATCTCGTACGGTTCCATCATATTCTAGCTTAAGGTGTTCAAGTGCATTGATCAATCTTCTTTGCATGTAACCACTTTGTTGGGTTCTAACTGCAGTATCTACAAGACCTTCACGTCCACCCATTGCGTGGAAGAAAAATTCTAATGTAGAAAGACCCTCACGATAGTTTGATTTTACAAATCCCCTCGAATCCGGATTAGTATCATTTTCTTTAAAGTGTGGAAGAGATCTATTGTTGTATCCTTTGTTGATTCTTTTTCCTCTGATTGATTGCTGACCTAAGGCACCAGCCATCTGTCCTATGTTCAGAGATGAGCCCCTGGCACCGGTTGTAGCCATAATTCTTCCAGCATTTGTTTCATCAAAAGACTTGTCAGCTGTACTTCCTGCCTTGTCTCTTGCTTTTGAAAGCTCATTTACAATGTATGCTTCCAATGCTTCATCCGCAGAAAGACCTCTACTAAGCTGCAATGTTCCTTTTTTTGCCTGAGAGATAAGATCATAAACCTTATCGTATGTTTCTTGTATTCCGCCTAGAATATTTTCTTTTGTCTTTGTTGAAAGCTCAAGATCAGAATAGCCATAGCTAAAACCATAATGTGTGATAAATTGTTTTAGCATTACCAAAATAGAATTTAGGAATTTTTTCGCTTCATCATATCCATAGTCTTTTGTGATTCTATGCAAAACACTATCCGGTTCTTCAGCACCAATTGATGCTTTATCAATTACACCACTGATTAACTGACCATTTTTTATTACAACATCTTTTGTTGGACCTTTGGTTCCTTTAGACCACTTTGACGTAATTACATAGTTAAAGTCTTTTGGCATGAAAAGTGAGAATAATTGTTTTCCTGTATAAAACTGACCATTTTTATTTTTAATTGCAGGTTCTGGAAAAGTTCCATCGTATCCTCCCATCATTGCAAGATTTGCAAAGTATTCTGGAGTTAGTGTAGTGTCATCTTTTGTTAACAGATATGCTCCTGTGATGAAATCTCGTAATGCACCAATGATTGGTCCTCCATATCTTGGTGAGATTAATTGATCCTGTACACGCATCAAAAGAATTGCTTCAGCTCTAGCTTCCTCACTTTGTGGTACATGTAGGTTCATCTCATCTCCATCAAAGTCAGCGTTGTAAGGAGGACATACCGATGGATGCAATCGGAAAGTTTTGCCTGGTAAGACCTTAACATAATGACCCATAATTGACATTTGATGTAGAGATGGTTGTCTGTTAAACATGACAATGTCACCGTCTGACAGATGTCTTTCTATAAGATATCCAATCTCGATGTTGTTTGCAATTGTTTCTCTGTCTTCAACAAAATCAAGTCTAATCTTTACTCCATCAGGTCTTACAATATAATTTGCTCCGGGAAATTTGTTTGGACCATTTATCACAAGTCTCTTTAGTCTTTCAATGTTCCATTCTGTAACAACTTCAGGTATTGTAAGTTTGATTGCTACAGCTTCTGGGACTCCAACCTCAGCAATGTCAAGATTTGGATCTGGTGAAATCACAGTTCTGCTGGAAAAGTCTACTCTTTTTCCAGAAAGTGAGCCTCTGAATCTTCCCTCTTTTCCTTTTAGTCTTTGTGTTAAAGTTTTCAGCGGCCTACCGGATCTGTGATGAGCTTGTGGAATTCCAGAAACTTCATTATCAAAGTATGTTGTTGTATGATATTGTAATAAATCAACAAGATCTTGAACAATAAGTGGAGGAGTTCCTGCTTCCTTACTTTCTTTTAATCTCTGATTTACTCTTATTATGTCAACAAGTTTGTGTGTTAGATCATCTTCTGATCTAATTCCTGTTTCTAAAATTATTGATGGCCTTACAGTTACAGGTGGAACAGGTAAAACTTGGAGTACAAACCATTCTGGTCTTGCAGTAGAAGGATCATATCCCAAAAGTTTCAAATCATCATCAATCATGTGAGAGAATCTTTCTCTAATTGTTATAGGCAGCAACCTGTTTTCACCAAGTTCTGTCTTTTCAATAAAGATTGTTGGTTTTGTAAAGATCATATCATATTGAGATTTACCACAATGTGGACATGTCTTTTCCTTTTTTGCTTTTTCAATAATTTGGTCTGGTATGTGTTTTACAGATATTACCGTATATGCTGCCTCTTTGTTCAGTATTCTATGATATTCTTCTAGGTCTTCTTGTGGAATTTTCAGTCGAGCACAGGATCTGCATGTAGTCAAAAGAAGTTTGTAGATGTTATCAATGAATGCGATATGTAAGACAGGTTCGGCAAGTTCAATGTGACCAAAATGTCCCGGACATCTTGCTGCAGTATTACCACATGTAATACATTTTTGTCCTGGTTCTAATGTTCCAAGCCTTCCATCCATCAATCCACCTTGTACAGACATCCCGTCTTCATCATAAGTTTCGGGAGCAGTGATTTCTGCAACAGAATATTTTCTGATTTCTGTGGGCGACCAAACGGAAAATTTGATTCCGTCGATAATCTTTATTGTTTCAAGAGCCATTATACCTTCTCCTTTATCAAAAGTCTTGGAGCAACATCTAAGCTCATCATTTCTTGGAGCAAGAGCTTGAATGCGTAAGCTACTGAAATTGATGTCACCTTTGCTTTATCTCCACAAACTCTACAAACAAAGCGCCGTTGTTTAATGTCATAATATGATACTAGTCCACATCTTTCACAGATGTAAATATCGGCCTTATCTGATTCATCAAGTAGTCTATCCTTTAACATCATAGAAGCGCCGTATGCAATAAGACAATCTCTTTCCATTTCCCCAAATCTCAAACCACCTCCACGTGCACGTCCTTCTGTTGGTTGCTTTGTTAACATCTGTACTTGTCCTCTTGCTCTAGCATGGATCTTATCTGCAACCATGTGATGAAGTTTTTGATAATATACAACTCCAATGAAAACTTCGGCAGGAAATGCTTTTCCTGTTCTTCCATCATACATCATTTCTTTTCCTGAATATTTGAAACCTGCAGATTCTAGTACTCCTTTGACGTCTTCCAATTTTTCTCCTACAAATGCAGAGCCATCCATCTTAGTACCTCTAAGTGCTGCAGCTTTTCCAGTTACTGATTCTAGAAACATTCCAACAGTCATTCTAGATGGAAATGCATGTGGATTAATCAAAACGTCTGGAACAACTCCATCAGCTGTGTAGGGTAAATCTTCATGATTTACAAGTAAACCTACAACTCCTTTCTGACCATGTCGTGACGCAAACTTATCACCTATTTCTGGAACTCTTACATCTCTAACTCGAATCTTATACATTCTACCACCATCATGTGATTGGGTCATAACAACGGTATCAACAACACCATTCTCTGATGGTCTTACTCCAATTGATGTATCTCTACGATATGGTCCTTTTACCTCAAATTCTCTATATTCTTCCATAAATCTCGGTGGACTAGTTTTTCCAATCAAAATATCTCCACCTTGAACCGTGGACTCGGTTGCAATTACACCGTCTTCTTCTAACAATCTGTAAGCTTTTTCACCACGAAAACCTCGAATGTTTGCTTCTGCGTTTGGAATTTCAAAGTTATCTCGCATTCCTCCAGGATACTGTTTAGCTTCTGCTTCATAGATTCTATAAAAGAAAGTTCTTCCTAATCCTCTTTCTACAGATGATCTGCTTAAAACTATAGCATCTTCAATATTGTAACCATCAAAAGGTAGTACTGCGACAACACAATTTTGTCCAGCAGGCCTGTCTTCCAATCCCAAAAGTCCCATCGCTTTTGTTGTTACAATTGGAGTTTGTGGATATAACATGAAATGTTGTCGCACATATGTACTTGCATTCATCAATGGAGTAGAAAATCCAAGACTTTGTTTTGCCATTGCTGATTCATACGTATTTCTTGGAGATTGATTATGTTCAGGATATGGAATTATAGATGCGCCTGCACCAAGAATTGCAGATGGGAATATTTCCATGTGAGTATGCTTTTTTACATTCTCTTCATCCATTGCAATGTAACAGTTTTCTTCCTCATTTGCATCCACTAATTCAATTACTCCCATGTGTAAAAGATCACTCCAAGAAAGGAATTTTTTGCTTACCTTATCGATAAGTTCTTGTGTTAAAAGTGGTTTGTTATCTTTTATTACGATTAGAGGACGCAGAACTCTTCCCGCATTACAGTTTACATAAAGTCTCTTTGTAGAACCTTCGATATCAGATTGGTACAAAAATATGCCAATGTGAGGATGAATTTTGAAGTTTCTTCTTAGTTCACGTAATGAATCCACAAGCTTTTGTCCATCTTTATAATATCCTATTAGTCTTCCATCAACAAAGATTCTTGTTCCTTCTTTTTTTAGCTCGTCTTTTGCGTCTGAAACATAGGTTACTCCAAGATCGTAGAGTTTTTCAATAATATCTTCTGATGGAACATTAACTGATATTATTGCAGAAAGGGCCAGATTCTTGACTAGTCCACAGTTTGATCCTTCAGGAGTTTCACTCGGACATATTCGACCAAAATGTGTTGAATGTAAATCTCTTGCTTCAAAGTTTGGCTGGCTTCTGCTCAAAGGAGATTGAATTCTTCTTAGATGACTAATTGTTGAAAGATAGTTTGTTCTATCCAGAAGCTGGGTTACTCCTACTCTACCTCTTCCCCAATTTCCTGTTGCAATTGCGTTATTTAGTTTGTCAGTAACTATACCTGGTCTTACTGCTGCTGCAACTGCATTAATCCCTCTTTTCTGTCCAGAGCGTTCAAGTTGATATTTCATATCTCGAACCAAGTTTCTAAATGCAGTTCTGAATAAATCTGCGAGCATTTGACCTGCAAATTTTATGACCTTATTTCCATAATGATCTTTATCATCAGGTGTAAGCCAGCCTAGTTTTAATTCAATTAATTTGCAAGCTGCCTCTCCCAGAAATTGTGATTTTTCCTTTCTATTGTCTGGGTGTTTGCCAAGATGTGGTAAGAGTCCCCAGTCAAGCAGAGTTTCAGCTCTCTTTATCTGGAATTCTTCAAGCATTCCAGGTGCTATTCTCTTACTGATATACACTATTGCATCCTTTGCAGTTGGCACATCACCAGATTTTTCAAAAGATGCTTCAAGTTCATCTTGAATGTCATCAACAAGTGAGACTGCAGCTGCTATTTCTCTATCAGATTCAAGTCCTAGTGCTCGCATTAAAGTAACTACAGGTATGTCAACAGGTGAACCGGGAATTTTTGCAACTATTAATCCATCATTTTTCATTACAAGTTCTAGCTTTGCACGATAACCAACAATAGATGAATATACTTTAGCTTTGAAAACAGTATTTCCTCCAACTGTTTCTTTATCAACTATAATTTTATTGTAAGAAAGATCTTCTAATCCAACAATCACTCGTTCTGAACCATTTATGATAAAATATCCACCAGGATCGTTTGGATCCTCACCATGTTCTACAAGTTTTTGATCAGAAAGATTATGCAAAAGGCAAGCGTTTGATCTTACCATAACTGGCATATCACCAATGTGAACAAATCTTGATTCCAGAATTTTTCCATCTTCTACAACACTTGCCTCAAGCATTACTGGAGATGCGTATGTAACATTACGCAGTCTTGCTTCCATAGGAGCTATGTGTGTTATTGAACCATCAAGTTCCATCATCCTTGGTTGTTGTAGTTTTAGCTTACCAAGCTGAATTTTGTATGGATATTCTGCACTTTCAATTTCTATTTGTCCAACTTCATCAATTATACTTTGAAGTCCTCTTTCCAAAAACTCATCATATGAATTAAGATGTTGTCGAGCTATACCCTCTCTTTTTAATATGTCCTGAATTATTGGCCAACGTTTGTTTGAAACGTTTGCCATTACTCTTCCACCACGTATCTGTAATAGATACTTTCACCAGCAGTTGCACTTTTTCTTGTTATCTTAATCATATCACCAGGTTTTACTCCCAAGCCTTTGATGGCAGGATCGTTCACGTAAATAAGCGGCATTTCAGTCGGTTTTGTATGAAATTTTTCTAGTGTTTCTTCAGCTTCCTTTTTTGTCATTATCTCATGTTTTGGAACATAAATGTGATCTGGAACTAAGATGTGATCTTTTTTAGTTATCATGTTAAAGAGCTCCTTCTAACATTAGCTGTAAATGAACAATTAATCCACAAACTATGAATTTTGAGCCGAGAGGTTAATATATATGTAATTGGCGGGATTTGAAATTTACTGTTTCTTGTCAATAATTTTTTTCGCAACCTTAAATAGTGAAAAAATAATCCAAAAACAAGATGAGTACTCGTTTTAGTGGATTTGCATTACTTGCAATTCTGGCTGCTGCAACAGCAACTATTCCGGTTTTTGCAGCAGACAATTCTACAAGTACACAGAATTCAACAGATCTATACCATCCATACAAGAATACTTCAGGTGCAACTCAGACATCAGCAGGAGTACAAATCACTGTTACAACAGACAAAGCATCGTATAACGATGGCGACAAACTTACTATATCAGGAACAACACAAGACTTTATCACTGGTACACCAGTTTCAGTCATAGTTAGAAATCCTATTGGAAATGTTGTGGAGATAGCTCAAATAGATCTTGGAAGTGATAGAACATACAGCACAACAATCACAGTTGGCGGTAGTAGTTTGTGGCAAGCTCCTGGCACTTACGAAGTAGATGTACAGTTTGGTAGTAAAGATAGATCAGCCAAAACAACGTTCCAGTTTACTGGTTCAGTAGGAACCCAAGGAAATACCATAAAAGTTGATGGTACTGACTTTTCAGTTACATATAGTATCACAAATGGTAAAGTAACCGGAATCAAAGCTGACATCCAGTCCAAATCATTGATAGTATCAATACAAACAACAGGAGATGGACAATTAACCATAGATCTACCAAGAGCATTGATAGATGCAAAGATAAATAATCAAACAGATGATCAGTTCTTTGTCTTAAATGACGGTGCGGAAGCTGAATTTACTGAAACAACCACAACTACTGACAGGACTCTGACAATTCCCTTCACTGATGGAACTGAGCAGATAGAGATCATTGGTACATGGATAGTTCCAGAATTTGGTACAATAGCAGCTTTAGTACTTGCAATTGCAATTATATCCATAATTGCAGTATCTGCAAAGACTGGGCTAAGATTCATGCCAAAATACTAGAACATTCAATTTTTTCATTTTTTAAAATTTTATTACCTTCAAGAACCCAAATTCTTCTGTTTCCAACTTGACATAAGAATCTCATAACATCAAAATTGAGGGAAATAAAATGGATTACACTAATTCAAAATTCTGCATCAAAGGGGTAAATGGAATAAGGGCATATTCAAAAACATGTTTTTCAGTTACCATAAACTTTGCATTTTTTTCTTCTAATTCATAACCAATATCAAATTCGTTTATGAGATCCTTGATCACTTGCTATTTCATAAACCCCAAATACTTGTTTCCCAGTGTTTTTTACTGTCTTTACTGTAGGAATGGGATCTTGATTACCAGAGGCTAATATTGTTATATTGTATTGATCTCTAAAAGATTCTTCAACCATATCATTTGCTATTATAACATCAACTCCTTTTTGTATCCAATTCTCAGCAGGTTTTATTAAACTGCCAACTCTCGTAATTTTTAAAATACCTGTTCAAATAATCATGAAATTTTTTTGTTTGTGATGTTCTTTTGTGTGGTTTATGTCTGGCATTTCATCGTAATAACATGTTCTAATAAGTCTTGGATTTGTTAGTACATTGAAAGGGTTGTTAGCTATAACAATGGAAAAATCAGAAAAGCCATTTCTTCTCGTCGTATATCATGTTTTTCTATCTATCGGGTAAAAAATCCCGCATCTATGAAGATCATGACCCTTAATGGAATTTGAACCCCGCTTGTTAAGAAATTAACCATTAAAATAGAGAAGTTTACGTTTGATTTAAGGTGTTTATGTCCCGATCCTTTACATGAAAAAAACGTCCCTACAACTTGCCAGTTCCCTTTTTAAATATACATAAATATCCATTCTTCCTAATCGCAAACAAGATGAGTACTCATAAAGAATACGCGCTGATCGCTATTCTTGCCACAATAGCTGTTGTGGGAGCGGTTCCAGCTTTTGCAGACTGTCCACCAGATTGTCTACCGAAGGCAACTTACAACCCTCTTACTGCCAGTGGACCGATTCTGCCAATATCTGTAACTACGGATAAATCAACATATGATCACAGCTCCATTATCATGGTAAGTGGTCATGTAGATCATCCATATCCTGGTCAAGATGTAGGTATGAAAGTAACTAGTCCGTCTGGAAATGTTGTAAGCGCTGCACAATTAACTGTTGATAGCAATGGTGACTTCACAACCAAATTAAACACAGGTAGTCCAATCTGGACAGAAAATGGAGTATACACAATTTATGTCCAACAGGGTGACGAGCAATCGAGAACTAACAAAGTTCAGGTTGAGCTTACTGGCGAATTACCTGGACAACCACCAGCAGTTCCAGAATTTGGTACAATAGCAGCTTTAGTACTTGCAATTGCAATTATATCCATAATTGCAGTATCTGCAAAGACTGGGCTAAGATTCATGCCAAAATACTAGAACATTCAATTTTTTCATTTTTTTAAATATACATAAATAGTGATACCTACTAAATCGCAAACAAGATGAGTACTCATAAAGAATACGCGCTGATCGCTATTCTTGCCACAATAGCTGTTGTGGGAGCGGTTCCAGCTTTTGCACAATGGCAAAACCTGCCTTCATCCAATCCACCAATTATAGGAAGTGGTGCTTCACAGACATCTATTCCGATAACAGTTTCTACAGACAAGGCAGTTTATGACTTCAATTCCATAGTTGTAGTCACCGGTCACGTTACCAGTGTATTCCCTGACAAAGATGTCACCATACGAGTGACAGATAATGGAGGGGATGTTGTTCAAATTCAACAATTAAAAGTTGACAACACTGGTGACTTCAAAACTACGATAAACACCGCTAGTCCATTATTTACTAATGGTGGAGTTTATACAGTTTGGGCTCAATATGGAAATCAGCAAGGGCAGTGGAACAAAGTTCAATTCACTCTTCCTCTGAGCGGCGGTACAAAAACTTGTCAACCAAATGAAATTGCAGCTACTCTAAACGACGAAGTGTACTGCATACCATACAGCATCAACGGTGGCACTGTGTTAAGTGGAACTCTTAGTGTCGCATCCAAAACCTTGACTGTAAACATTCAAGCTAACGATGATGGACAAATTACACTTAACATTCCAAGATCAGTACTTGATTCAAAAAATGGCAACAATGATCAAAGCTTTGTTGTGCTAGTAGATGGTGAAGAGAAAGACACCGCTACAGAAACAACCACCTCGGATACAAGAACTGTAACAATTCCATTTACTGTAGGAGTTGGACAAATAGAGATCATTGGCACACAAATAGTTCCAGAATTTGGTACAATAGCAGCTTTAGTACTTGCAATTGCAATTATATCCATAATTGCAGTATCTGCAAAGACTGGGCTAAGATTCATGCCAAAATACTAGAACATTCAATTTTTTTCATTTTTTAGATCTAATCATAGTAAAGGAAATATACATGTGAAGATCAAATTTGTTATGCGTTATTTTGTTTTCCCAATAATCGCGCTCTTTATCTTATCAGTTTGGTATATCCCAAGTTTTGCACAAACAACGACCCCAACTGTTCCCAATATTACAGTCACCACAGACAAATCATTTTATACTATTAACGATCCGATTGTGATTTCAGGAGTTGTAAAAGCTGTTGTACCAGAAACCCCCATAACTATTCAGATTTTCAATGCCAATAACAATTTGGTTAATGTAGATCAAATTAATGTTTCACAAGACGGTACGTATTCAGATACCAACATCAAAGCTAAAGGTCCATTATGGGTATCAGGTGGAATATATACAGTAAAGGTGCAATACGGTCCCACTGTTACAGCGCAGACAACCTTTACTTTTGCTAGCTCCATAAAATCAGTTAGTAATTACTTCATAGTCAAAGATCCCAGTAGTCAACAAACATTTAGTGTAAATTATACCATCAGTGGCGGAATGGTAAAGGATATGACCATAGATTCTCAGAGCATTTCCTTAATCGTATCTTTAAATTCTACTAGTGATGGAACGATTACTCTACAAATTCCAAGATCATTGATTGACGCTAAAACTAGTAATGGTCAGGATGATTCATTTATTGTCTTAATTGATGGTGCAGAAGTAAAACTATCAGGTGAAGAAACAAACAACAGTTTTAGAACACTAACAATACAATTTCTGCAAGGAGATCAAGATGTCGAGATCATTGGCACACAAATAGTTCCAGAATTTGGTACAATAGCAGCTTTAGTACTTGCAATTGCAATTATATCCATAATTGCAGTATCTGCAAAGACTGGGCTAAGATTCATGCCAAAATACTAAAACCCCAAGTCAACTTTTCTTTTATTAATACATAAATACTCATTATCATTGATTATTTGCTAGTAAATATGAAGAAGTCGACATGTTTAGTTTACACAATATTAACTATAGTTACAATATCAACAGTTATCACATTAAATCCAGCTCATGCGGTAAACTCATTTCCTATGACTCTTATTGTCAATCCAACCAGTGGCAAAACGCCATTAACAGTTAGTTTTAACCTTAATCTTGGTTCCACTACGTCTAGAAATGTTGAGTGGAATTTTGGAGATGGATCTCCTCATGATAAAACAAATAAGTTAACAACCACCCACATATATCAAAAAAGTGGAAATTTTACTGGTACTGTAAATGTGATTTCTAGTAACTATCAATCACAATCTCAAGCATTTAGTGTAAATGTCGGAGTAGCTTCTACAACAGCTCCAACTACCATAAATAATCAAACAAATGCGCATCAAATACTTGAAAGTTCTCAATCTGGCACAGCTCTTGGAGCAACTCTACCAATGACAGTGCTTACAGATCAAAAATCGTATAATCAAGGAGACACCGTAATCATAAAAGGAACCATAAGAGACATACAAAATCAAACAGCGATTGCTGTCATAGTCAGAGATTCATTAAAAAACTTAGTTTCGATTGCTCAGCCTCCTCTATCTTCTACCGGAATTTTTACTGTCACACTTAAGGCCAATGGCCCATTATGGAAACAAGCAGGAAACTATACTGTCATAGCTCAATATGGCAGATATCAAAATGTTACAACCACATTCCAATACAGCGGCGGTAATGGACAAATTATTGAAAACACGTCTGTGATAAGCGATACCTTCCAGATTAACGCAGGAGGCCAAACATATAATGTTCCATACACCATCAAAGGAGGAATTGTTAAGAGTATGGATATTTATGCTGACAAGCTAATGCTTGAGATAACAATAGCTGCTACATCTGATGGTTCCTTAAATGTAAATCTGCCAAGAACGTTGATGGATGCCAAAGTACAGGCCAACTTAACTGCTGATGAAAAAATGACAGGAGTACAAATAAATCCAAATACACAGCCTGATGACAAATTCATAGTCATAGTAAGCGGAGCACCAGTACAGTTTACAGAAACAAAAGACAGTGTCACACGAGATCTTATCATTCCATTCCATGCGACAGATACTAAAATCGATATTATTGGCACACAAATAGTTCCAGAATTTGGTACAATAGCAGCTTTAGTACTTGCAATTGCAATTATATCCATAATTGCAGTATCTGCAAAGACTGGGCTAAGATTCATGCCAAAATACTAAAACATCAATTTTTGATTTTTAGTTAAACTTATTATTATATACAACTAACATCACATAATGAATTTTGAGTTTGAGGAATTTAATTTCCCAGAAGATATTTTTGTATACATGTCAACCATAGCACCACCCATGAAAAATATGCTGCCAATTAATTCTTACAAAGGTTACATATTTTCACTAATTCCACTCAATCCAACAACAGGAGACATGTATCTTGTGATATACACAAAAGGAAAACTTGATGGAAAAATGCTGGAATTTGACATAAATACAAAAAAATATAGGTCTGTAGAGGCAGCTGAAAGGACAGATAAAAATTATTTTGTGGTACTAACACCAAAAAGAAACACTATTGCAGACGCAGCGATAAAAGAATTAGAAAAAAATCCTACTTAGTATATGCAGGTGCATTAACGGATCTACTTCTAGCGTAGTGTTCCATTATTTCGTCAGGAAGCCTTCCATTGAATAGTTCTTTACTCAAGCCTCTCAAATATCGCATAATTGCCCAAGTTCCAGCCTTAATCATGCCATACATAAGCACTTTCATAGGCGGTCCAAACGATTTGTTTCTAATGATTATTGGGATGATGTCATTTATGACACGTAAGTTATGTTCCCAACATTTCCAGAATAATGTAAACTGGGCTTCGTTTAGGTTACCAAAGTGCATTGAGTTTTTTTCATTAAAGTCTTGATAAAGTAATGGTGCTACAAGACCGCGCATTCGTGTTTGTTTGAAATCTTCTACTAGGTCTATGGTATATTTTGTTTCGTCTGGAGTTTCATCGGGCCATCCTATTATAAGAGTCGCTGCTGGGAACCAGTGATTCTGATTTAAGATCTTTGCACCCTCTCTAACAACCCAACCCCATTCATCAGTAGAGAATGGTTTCGTTTTTACTCCAAGATGTTTTTTGACCATTCTTGGTGCAACTGTTTCTATTCCCAGATTTGTTGCGAGCCACTTTTCATTACTCATGCCATTAATTTCGGACATATCATGTAACAACTTTGGATCAGCACAAACAGCAGAAAATGTCATATGGGTTGTACCAACAAACCTTGCACCTAATGATTTTAGTCCCTTCCACAATTCAGTTATTGCATCATAGTTTGGTTGAAAGTTTCGATTGTCACAACCATAAAGTAACATTTCATCAGAGTGTAACCAGATCGAATCAAATCCGTAATTAAGATTGATCTTTGCCTCATGCTGTAATCTGTCTAGAGGTAAATCTTTTTTTGATCGCTTATTAACATCACAAAAATCGCAGCCTCGTCCACATCCACGCATTGCTTCAATCAACGAGTTTACGGTAGGACCTTGGATAATTGGAATATTTTGAATATTTTTAACAAAACAATGCATTAGTTCTGGAGCATCGCCTTTTTCTAAATCATGAAATAGATCAAGTGCAAGCTCATCTGCTTCACCTACAACTACAGTATCAATACCATGAATTTTCATTCTATCAGTCTTTGCAAGTTCCCATGCACCGTTTCCACCAACAACAACGTGAAAATTATATTTTTTCTTTAGTTGTATGATACTAGCACACATTCTTTTGAATTTCATTGCAACGTAAGAAAGTTTCTCTGGTGACATTGTTGTAGTAACAGGAGCCATGCCAAGAGGATCCATGACATTTATCCCAACAACTTTTGTGTCAGGACCTATACATTTTTCAAGATTTTCTGGTTGAGCCACAAAGACTTCGTCTCTTTTGTATCCTTGTAAGAGTGCAGATTCTACTCTTCGTAAACCGACTTGAGCTACTTTTGCTTCACCAGTTACTGGATCGGTTTCTACACTGGGACAAAACACCTTATCAAAGACCCATTCAGGGAGTACCTCATAAGGACCACATGCAATAAAACCATAAAGGAAGTTACCTCGGTAATTAGTCATCAGGCTACGGTCTGCAGTTAAGACTATCCTCTTACCAGCCATTTCTGTCTTATTCTTTACACTATGATATAAATCGTTTAGGTCGTTATCTTCGTTTAACAGATTTTATATTTTGACATATAAATCGGGGCAACTTTGTATATTGTTATGGGCATATCAGAGCCAAGACATGTAGAAAGACATCAGAAAGAAATCAGCTCAATTAGGGACTTTGTGTTTGGTTTTGGTGATGGAATCAATACTTCTCTTGGTATTGTTGCAGGAGTGGGCGGTGCAGATGTTTCTTCAAACATAATCATACTTGCTGCCATTGTAGCAATGTTTACAGGGGCAAAAGCCATGGCTGTACAAAACTATCTTGCTGTAAAAGCACAAACTCAGCTATTACATTCAGAGATAGAACGAGAAAAATGGGAGATGGAAAATGTTCCAGAAGCTGAAAGACAAGAAATCGAAGATGTTTACAGAGCAAAAGGATTTTCTGGAAATGAACTTGAAGGAATCGTAAACAAGATAACTTCTGATAAAAAAGTTTGGCTTGATACCATGCTTACTGAAGAATTAAAGTTAAACCTGGAGATTATTGGCAGTCCATTAAAAAGTGCGTTTCGCATGTTTGGATCTTTTCTGATTGGAGGAATATTGCCAATTATTCCATATTTCTTTGCACATGGTTATGTACCATTACTTGTTGCAATAGCAACTAGCCTATCTGCATCATTTGTGATAGGAGCTATCAAATCTAGACTTGCCAACCTTAGTATCATACGCGGTGGATTAGAAATGGCAGGACTTGGTACTGGTATTGCATTATTAGGATTTGGAATAGGTTCAGAGTTAGCAAATATTGGAATACTCAAACTCTAGTCTTTTTTCTAACACTTCTGTTTGCAATGTTAGCTGCAATAGCACCTGCTCCTATGCCATTATCAATATTTACTACAGAAAGTCCAAGTGTACAACTTTGCAGCATTGAAGCAAGTGCTGCGACTCCTTTTTCTCCATAACCATAACCAACTGATGATGGCACTCCTATTACAGGAATATCTACAAGAGAAGAGACTATAGAGGGCAAAGCTCCTTCCATTCCAGCAACAACTACAATTGCATCCACGTCTGCTCTTATCATTTTCTTTATCATAGGAAATACCCTATGCAATCCGGCAATACCCACATCATATCTACATGTACACACACAACCCATTGCTTCTGCAATCAATCTTGCTTCTTCAGCTATGCCAATATCCGAAGTTCCAGCAGTTAATATACCAACACGACCGCCAGAAGTTTTTATCATTTTTTTAAAAAATAGAATTGATGTAGTATTTTTTCCAAGATTAGTTTTGATTTTATTTTTATTTGAAAAGGAAGTGATTTTTTTAAGATCATTTTTATTGATTCGTGATACAAGCACTGGATCTGATCTTGAAATAGCTGCAAGTAATATTTTTTTCAGATCTACCAGTTGTTTTTTTTCTGCAAAGATTACTTCAGGAATACCACGTCTAAATTTCCTACCAACATCAAATTTAGCAATATCTTCAATTTTTTCTACAGAATGTAAGGAAAGTAGTTTTTTTGCTTTAGTTACAGAGATCTTTCCTAGCTTGAGTGATTCCAGAATTTCTATGAGGTTCAATGACAATTGTAAATCCTTATTGTAGTTAAAAATCTAATCAGAATTCCAAGCCAGAAATAGCAGTCTTGACGCTTTCAATTCCTTTTTTGAACAATTCTTTTTCATTAGAATCAAGATCCAGTTCAACAATCTTTTCTACACCGTTTTTACCAATAACTGCAGGTACACCAATAGTAACATCAGAATAGCCATATTCTCCATCAAGATATGTTGCAACTGGGATTACTTGTTTTGTGTCTCTAACTACTGCTTCAATTATAGCTGAAATCGCATTTCCGGGCGCATGTACAGTAGCACCCTTTAGTTCTATGACTTTGGCCGCTACTTGTTTTGTGTCTTGTACAATCTCATCGAGTTTTGGTTTTGGTAAAAGCGATGTAAGTGGAATTCCTGATACAGTAGAATATCTTGCCAGAGGCAACATGTTCTCACCATGTTCACCTATAATCAGCGCACATATAGAATCACGCGAAAAACCAGTTGCCTGATGTATAAACTGTACAAATCTGGATAAATCAAGCATTCCACCCATTCCAAATACTCTGTTCTTTTGAAACCCAGATACTTTGTAAGTAAGATAGGCCATTGGATCAAGCGGGTTTGTAACAGGGATTATCATAGAATCCTTTGCATATTTTTTTATGTTCTCTACGACACCTTTAACAATAGACGCATTTATTTTTAAAAGATCCATTCTTGTCATCCCTGGTTTTCGTCCAGACCCTGCTACGACAACAACAATGTTAGAGCCTTTCATTTCAGAATAATCATTTGAACCGCGTATATTCACATCAATTCCCTTTTCTGACAACATGTGATTAAGGTCCATTGCTTCTCCTTGTGGAAGACCTTGTACAACATCCAAAAGAAGAATTTCATCAGAAAGTTTTCTCAGAGCAGTAAAAAGTGCAGCTGCACCGCCTACCTTACCAGAACCTACAATAGTAATCATAAACAGGCGTGATTTTAATCGCTAATTAAACTTCACTATTAGTGATATAGAATAAAATCGAGTATGAAGTAATTTCTCTTAATTTGGTAAAAATTACTTGAAACTGCTCATGAATTAAAATTACAATTTATATTCATTCTCGTGAGTTTACAATTCTATGGTGTTAATAATAGATCCGCAAGTAGCTGGGATTTCAGGCGATATGTTACTTTCGGCTCTCATAAGCATGGGTGCAAGTAAATCAAAAGTAATTGATGGTATTCATACTTCAGAGAATTATCTTCCAGGATCTAAAATACAAAAGATCGACTTTGATAAAATTGTTAGTCATGGAACAGAAGCAACCCAACTTTTACTTGACATTAAAGAAAATACTCATGAGCGCAAAGGCACTGATATTCAAGAATGCATACTATTAACATCAGATAAAATTGGTCTTTCTGAACAAGCCAAAGTGTTTGCCAAGGAAAGCATCAGATCGTTGATAAAGGCGGAATCAAAAATTCATGGAGAGCCCCTTGAATCAGTACACTTCCACGAGGCTTCAAGCATAGATACTGTGGTTGACATAATTGGAACCGCAATTGCTTTAGATGATTTGAATTTTTTTTCAGAAGAAATAATCACTATGCCAGTAGCAGTGGGCGGAGGTACACTTACTTTTTCACATGGAACTGTATCAAATCCTGCCAGTGCGATTTTAGAAATTTTCCGAAATTCAGATATCATAATTTCTGGTGGACAAATTAAAGAAGAACTCACTACACCTACTGGAGCAAGTCTTCTTGTTAATCTGGCAGATAGTTGTACAGAATTTTATCCTGCAATCAGAGTAAAATCTATAGGATATGGGGCAGGAAAGAAAAAATTCGATGGATTTCCTAACGTGCTTAAAATTGTAAAAGCTGACAAAACACAACAATTTCAACAAGATACAGTACAAATACTTGAGACAAATCTTGATGATATTTCTGGTGAAGTTTTAGGTCATATGATTGATAAAATAATTGCAAATGGAGCAAAAGATGTTACAGTGACTCCTGCTATAACGAAAAAAGGTAGACCAACAAATCTAGTATCTGTAATATGTGATTCTGGTTCTGTGAATACTGTTCTTGATACTTTGATCTCTGAAACAGGTACATTAGGAATAAGAATTAGATCATCATCTAGATTTGTTGTTCCAAGAGTAACTATTTCTGTGCCTGTAATAATACATGGAAAAAGTTTTACAGTAAGATGCAAAATAGTAAAAAATCAAAATATTGTGCAGCACTTCAAAGTGGAAGCATCAGATGTTAAATTGGTTGCAGATTCACTTTCAATATCATTTAAAGATGCAAACGAGTTTATTAGAACTGAGATCAAGCAAAAATTGAGTTTGAAATGACAAAAATTGATGAATTGATTAATTGGTTTAGTGGACAATCCAAAGTGCTTGTTGCATTATCCGGCGGAGTTGATAGTGCACTTGTTGCATATGCAGCACATAAATCACTTGGAAACTTGGCAATTGCGGTAACGGCTGATTATAAGACATTAGCACAGGAGGAATTAAAATCTGCAGAAAAAATTTGCTCAGAAATAGGAATAAAACATATTGTAATTCAATATAATGAACTTGAAAATCCTGAATTTGTAAAAAATGATAACACCAGATGCTTTCATTGTAGAACAGAACTTTCAGAACATCTTAATGAAATCTCTAAAAAAGAGAATATCAGCATCATTGTGGACGGTACCAATCTTGATGATCTAAGAGAATACAGACCAGGAATAAAAGCTCTAAAAGAAAATGGTGTAAAAAGTCCACTTGTAGAGACAGGGTTTACGAAAGAGGATGTTAGAGAATACGCACAAAAAGTTGGTTTATCAGTATACGATAGACCATCAAACTCTTGTCTTGCGTCTCGTATTCCGTGGGGACAAGAAGTAACAGTAGAAAGACTTGCAAGAATTGAAATGGGCGAAATTTTGGTTAAGCAGTTTTTTGGAGTACGGCAAGTTCGTATGCGTGATTTTAATGGTGTTGCAAAAATTGAAGTAGAGCAGAAAGAAATGAATCTACTTTTTGATCAAGCAAAATTATCAAAACTCATTGAGAGATTAAAACAGATTGGATTCACATCAGTTTTTGTAGACCCAGAAGGATACAGACCTGGAAAGCTCAATGTGATAGTAGATTGATATATCTAGATAACGCTGCATCAACTCCAGTTCACGAAAAAGTAATTCAAGAGATGATTCCATATTTCAAAGAACAGTACGGAAATCCCTCATCTATTCACAAGTATGGTCGTCTTGCCAATATTGCAATTCAAAATGCAAGAAAAAGAATTGCGTCATTGATAAATGCGGAAAGCAGTGAGATTCTCATAACATCAGGAGGCACAGAATCAAACAATACTGCACTTTATGGAATTGCACATCATAACAAGGGTAAGCACATCATAACATCGTCCATAGAACACGATGCAATACTAGAACCATGTAAACGTCTTGAGGAAGAAGGTTTTCAGATAACATATCTCCCTGTAGACAAGTATGGTCTTGTAAATCCAGAAGATGTTGAAAAAGAAATTTCTTCTGATACATGTCTTGTCAGCATAATGTTTGCCAATAATGAAGTTGGTACAATGCAACCAATTGCAAAGATTGGAAAAATCACTCAGGAGAAAAAAATCATATTTCATACAGATGCAATACAAGCAGTAGGAAAAACGCCAATTAATGTAAAGGAACTTGATATAGACTTGCTATCAATATCATCTCACAAGATAAATGGACCAAAAGGAGTTGGCGCATTATACATCAGAAAAGGAGTCAAAATAGATCCTCTCATTCTGGGCGGCGGTCAAGAAAATGGCCTTAGATCAGGAACTGAAAATGTGGCAAGCATCGTAGGTTTTGGCATGGCGTGCCAACTTGCAAATGATAACATTGTACAAAATCAAGAACATTTTAGAAAATTAGGTGTGAAGCTTGTCAGTGATGTTCTAAAAGAAATCCCATACACCCAACTTAATGGTCATCCTGAAAAAAGAATACCGAATAACATTCATTTTACATTACTTGGTGTAAATGGTGAAGATCTAATAATCAAGCTTGACGAAAATAAAGTTGCCGCATCAACTGGTTCTGCTTGTTCTGTGAAAGTACAAAAAGCATCCCACGTACTTAGAGCCATGGGATTTTCTCATGAGCAAATAACAGGATCTCTGCGTTTAACTATTGGAATAACAAATACGGAAGAAGAGATTAATGAAACTATTCAGATCTTAAAAAAAATAGTAAAAGAATTACGCGCTGTTTCACCATACAAAGAAAAATATAATTTTTAGATCTTATAGAAAAAACATTGTAATTTAAACAACTAATTGTTTATTTAGAAATAACTTCTACGTTATACATTGTTTTTTGTGTAAGAGGTAATGCAACTCCATTTTTATCCCATATAAAAATTTCTACAGTATATTTACCTGCAGAGTTAGGAATCCAAGAAAGTTCCGCTGTTTTTTTGCTTGCAGGATCAACATATCCATTTACCAAGTTGATATACACAACTCTGTCGTTTTCATCTTTTACTTGTACAATGTAGGAATAACCTTTTGTCAACAGATTATCATTATTTGAAATCTGTGTGATAAAATTGAGATCTGTTCCAACTGTTGGTTTTTCCAATAGTGGTCTATCATAATTATCGGTCATCCGTGGATTTATGCTGATTATAGGCGACGGAGTTTGAGTTTGTTGAGTTGTAGAAGATGGTATTGAAGTTGGATGAGATTGCGTAGTAGATGAAGGAGACAGACCTACAATCACTGATCGTCCCAAAACGTCTCTGAAATCATGGTACCATACTTCAACACTTCCTCCTGTTGGAGAAATTAGTGCTGTTCCATCTTCATTACAAATTTGTGTTGGCATACCAAAGATTCCTTTGAAAATTCCAGTACCTGAGCCAGTTTCAGTAAGAGTAAATCCTGTTGCAGCAAGACCTCCATGTACGATACCACCTACTGTACAGTGCTGAAATCTGAATCCTTTAATCCAAACTTCCAAGAGTATGTTACCGCTTGAATCTCCTACCGTATCATCAGCAGAAGAATTAGGATCATTTACCGAAGTATATGTCTGAATTGTATTTGAATCTGTGTTAAGATCTGGATCGTTTAGAGTTATAGTAACAGGTCTACCCAGACCATAGCTTTGTGAATCAAGTGTGACTATTCCTGTATGTGATGGGATATCAGAATGCAAGGTAGTAATTTTATTTACACCACTAGCTGAAACATCTGAAATTGAAAAATGTATTGCTTTATTATCTGTCAATTGATCATTTACAAGGAATTTTATGTTCTGACTAAATGTGCGAAGACTTTTGATTAAATTCGGATCATACTGATTTAATTGATTTGTAATTGCATATTCCAAAGTTCCCGTAAATATACCAGAATTGCTAGATGTTTCTCGTAGTTCAGCTCTGTATACTGCATTGTTTATTTTTTGATTATTCTGGTTTCCAAAAGAAAACAGATCAAATACAATTGGTTGAGTATCTGTTTCATTTAAGATTGTACCTCCATTTGCTGGATTACCAGATGTATCAAAATTAATTTCTAAAAACACTTGATATGATGAAGGTATTGCATTTATTTCTGCTACATTAGCATCGCTTATTTGAACTAGACCATTTCCAGACGATATACTACCTGGAGTCAAGATCTGAACTGGGTTATTTCCTAAGGCACCAAAATAAAGCGTCATACTTGTATCCGAAAAGGAATTAACTCCAAGTTGTTGTTGAAATGATCTTAGATCATAATTTATCCAATTAGTTCCGCCTGAGTTGGTTTGATTGACATTAATAAACAGACTTTTCAGGGTTTGTTCTGTGATCCCAAGATTTAATGTAATTTTCTTAAAAGGAATATTGGGTGAAGCAGTAGTATTAATTATCAACCTAGCAGAATTTGAATCAGGTACATTAGATGACACTAATATTCCTCCAGCAAAGCCAGTGGAATTGGGATAAAATTGTACATTCGATGCACTATTCAATGTAACTGGGTTTCCAAGCATTAATGTAGGCAATATTGCAGAGCTTCTAAAATCATCCAAATTTTCAGTTACTGCTCCATTAAAGTTTTGATCACTATCTACAAGTGTTACTGCTGCTTTTTGACCAGGATTAAATTGTCCAGTTGGTGCAATAAGAGACAGTGTTGGTTTCTGATTAGAATTTAATTGCACGTTAGGAGGTGTGCCAAAAGACAGGTTAGCATTAGCAGTACCTGATAATATTGAAACGGATTGTGAGTTATAAGATATAGAAGCCGATTGAAACCTTGTCGCATTATTTAAAATTCCAATTGTAGATTTACTGGCATATGAGCTTTCAAATATTCCAGAATTCGGTCCAGTTTCTGCAAATGTTACTAATTTATTATAAGTAGCTCCACTAGTGATTGATGAAGTAGTTTGAAGTTGATTTGTTTTCAATTCTGCAACAGAATCCAAATTCATTTCAACATGTCCATTATCTTTGAAACCCAAACTGCTAAGATTTGGATACAAGTTTACTAGTCCTGAACCTGTAGGGGCAGAACCAGATTCTGGAAATGCTTGATAGAAGGTTGCTTCTGGTAAATTAACATTGAATGTCCAAGAATCTGTAGCGGTAGGATCTTCATTGAGTTGCATGTCATTTATTGTTGCAAAGACATCAGAGCCTTGTGGATAATCAGTTCTATCAAGTTTCATGGAAACGTCAGTCATATCATCATATGTGAGGTTTACAAATTCAGATCCTCCCGTTTTATCATATTGTATAGTTACACTATTACTAAAAGTAAAAAGCTGGATAAGTGGCCATGCATTAGGATTTATTCCAATCTGGCCAGTTCCTACACCAGAATTCATGTTAAGAAAAGGTATATTTCTAATCACGCTCATTTGGCTGGCAGGGGCACCTAGAGTACCTGCACATGCAGTAAATGATGCGGTACCTTGAGTTGCACCAGCTATTCCGTTATTAGGAATTGCAACACCGTCAGTTTGTGAAAAACTGACTCCTAGTACTGATGGATCAGTACTCCTATCACAAAACACTCCAAAATCTAAGTTTTGACCAGCTGTTCCTGTTGATGAAATTTGATCTGCTTGTTTTGCTTTATCTACGTTAGCAAAAAATGCATACCAAGCTCCACTAGAACCTTGCACCATCCTAAGTGGACTTCCATTTAACGTAACAGTTGGTTCACCTAGTTGTTGATCAAGTTGACTAATACTACTATCTCTTACAATTACTTCTATCACCATTGCTCCTGAAAAATGATTCTCAAAAGTACTATTTTCTGCAGATACAAACAGATCTGGATGATCAGAATAGGCATGTACATTAATGACTGATAGCGGAGTGGTCATAAGAAATACTATGAGAGTAAAAGCCATTATCGTGCGCAGGTTCATTCCACAATTACATAAACTGCAGAACTTGCAAATATTGTTGTCGAATGATTTGTACTTTATGTAGAAAAATTACTTCATATTACAACTTAACATTTTTTACATTTTTAATTTAGGTACAATCCCAAGTTTTAACTAGGGTTATCTTCAACTTTCGCTGTGAAAAAATTCAAACTAGTTATTATAATCAGCGCAATTTTGGTAATTATCGGAATTACACTTACGTTCTATGAATCTCAACTAATAAATTGGAGTGTTATAAATCAGCAGCAAAATCTTTTGTCTGGTACATCAATGACACTAACAAAAGATCTTGATCCATCAAAGAATCAAAATGGTGTTTATTCTGTTCAAATTACAGATTTTCAAGAAGATGACAATATCAAAGTGAGTATTTTGAATCCTGTAGGCGCGACAATCATATCAAAGTCAATAACAAAAAACCTGCTACAAGAAAATTTTCTTATTTCTAGTAATGGGACATATAAAATACAAATTAAAAATCAAGGATCGCGAGAAGTCCAAATTTTGGCAGTAATAGGAAATTATCCACAAAACATAGCACTAATAGACATGTGTAGTTTTATTCTACTCATAACAGGTCTAAGTGGCCTTGCAATAGGAATAATGTATCTTGTTAAGAATCGTGGTAAGACTAGTATCAGTTAAGATATTGATCAAGCTCAGTTAAACCGTCAACAACTCCTGAAAAGTTCTCATCCATCTCCATAATGTCATTTAGTTTTTCCTTGTTAATAGTGTAGATGGTTTTATTTTCATTCAGATCTAGTTTAACAAAACCACATTGTATTACATATTCTAATCTTTCTTTTATTTCAGTGGCGGATATCTGTAATTTTTCCACAAGGTATGAAGAGTCCTTACTCCCATCTTCAAGTTCTGCTAATATCATAGAAACGTCAGGATCTATTAAAATTTCTAACATTTTTCGTTTGTCATAATTTTTATCCATTTTTTACCAAGCCTGTTTTGAATTCAGTATTTTCTTCTTGTTTGAAATGAAGTCAGTAATCAATATCTTATCAATATTCTCTGGGTTTATGTAATATGCCCTTCCTTTAAGATGCCTTTCCAATCCTTCTACATAACTCAAAAGTTCAACTTCCTCACTTACCATAATAGTATCAATTTCAATTCCTTCGCGCTTGCATTTTTTTGCCTCAAAGAGAGTTTTGGCATCTATTACTGGGTCTACCTGTCTATATCTGTAACCAAGATATACCATCTCTCCGCCCATATCCAATTTTATATCGTGTTCATTTTGTAGTTTCAAAAGTGTTGCTTCATCAGGTTTGTAAAAGTGAGAGTATGGCTTGTCAGAAAGTATGTCCTTTTTTTGAGATTCGTTGTCAATAAAACTAGCACTTGGTTGACCATCTGTTATCAATACTATTCTTTTATTTTGAGAACTGTCACGTTTTAAAATTGTTAATGCTAGTCTAAATGCTGCCTGATAATTTGTGTAATGTAAAAAATTGTCATTTGCATCATATGTTTTCAAATATGGAATGTCATAAGGATCTATTTCTGATGCAAGAGAGCCAAAACCTATCACGTAAATAGAATCATTCGGAAAAAATTTTTTATTTAAAACATACAAAGCCCAAAGTGCTTTTTTTGCAGCTTCAATTCTGCTTCCTTCCCCTGAGCTAACTGAATATTTCATGGTAGAGCTCAGATCAATGCAGTAGACAACAGCAACTTTGGTTTCGTCTATAGTCTCAAATTCTTCAAAATCATCAAGATTTAGAGAGATTGGAAACTTAACTTCTGAAGATTCTTTAATTCTTTGAATCGAGTTTAGTATGGTTTGTGGAACATTGAGATTTCTTATATCATCACCAAGTTCTAGTTTTTTTGTAGTATCCACGATGACACTTCCTGCACCAACATTTTTTGTTTCATGAAATCCAAATCCTCCTTCACTTATCGACCTCATTACATCATGTAGTAGTTTTCCTCCGATCTCAAAAAATGCCTTGTTTGTTAGCCATTTTTTTTTCTCCTTAAGATAACCAATTTTTTGCAAGTACTTTGTGACTGGCTCACCTGTCCCTCGAATGTCTGTTTCTTTTTCTTCCTGGTTTTGTCGTATTTCTGATTTTTCGAGAGATTGTTGAACAACTCCCTCTAAGATACGCTCAAGTTCCTGAAGGTTGGGTGTTTTTTCTTTTAGAGCTTGTTTTGCCATTGTCTGGAGGATTTTTTGTAGCATATTATTTGACACCTCAGTATTGTATGTTTTATTGTCATTTTCTTGATTTAAAAAATAGACAAAATTTTTAGATCTAGGCTGCAACAAATCCGGCCTCTTTTTTGTCAAGTATTTTTGGATCTATTGCACATAGTCCTTCTAGCACCAACTCTGTTATCGCAGCTCTTAGTTCACTTTTTGCACTTTCGGATATGAAGAGATATTCAGATCTTATATTATGTTTCTGTGTTTTTTTCTCAAATTCTTTTTGTTCATCGGATATTTTTTCATATATTGTTCCAATCAAAGCTTTCATAGTTTCAAAATTCTTTAGTTGGTTTTCATACGAAGTTTGCATACTATTTGCACCTAGGATCTTTTGAGAAACTTGAAATGTCTTGCCTGCAAATTCTTGTTTAATTTGTTCCAGCATGAAGAGATCAGTTCCTTTTACATATTCAAGTGAAGTCTCTTTAAGTGAGATTGTAATTAAATCGTTGAGTACTTTCTCTCTATTTGCAATGGTGTCATCCATTTCTGCAAGCTCAAATTTTGAAGCTTGACCGATGCAAAATATGTCAGAAGGTCGTGGAATTGCAAGAACTTTATGTGACACAGCTCGCGCTCGCTCAGATTCACCAACCAAAAGCTCAAGGCTATGCACCCCCATGCGTACACTTACTCCCTTGTCTTGATTTACTTCATTACTTACACGGGCATCTTGAATTATTTTTGCTAAAATTCTTAACATGAAAATTGGAATGAATGATTTTGAGATTTTTGCTTCTTGTATTATGATTAACATTTCATCTTCTATTGATTTTGGATAGTGAGTGTGAATGTGGCTTTTTAGTCTGTCATAAAGAGGCTCTATTATTTTACCAGAATGTGTATAGTCAATTGGGTTTGCAGTTGCAAAAAAGACAGTCTTTGGTTCAAATATAACAGGATAAGCACCAGTTGTAAACCTACCCTCCTGAAGAACGGAAAGTAGTGCAACTTGTTTTCTTGTATCAAGCACGGGTAATTCATCTATGCAAAAGAGACCGTGTTTTGCTTGCATCAATTGACCTGGCGAATAGGATTCAATCTTATACATCTCCGTTCCTTTTTTTGCAATTTTAATTGCATCTATCTGTCCAACAAGATCTTTGACGGATATATCAGGTGTAGCAAGTACATACTTGTATCTGTCCTTGCCCTCAACCCATTCAATTTTAGTATCAAGTTTGTTGTTACGAATTTTTTCCATGCTTTCAGAATCCATGTAAAATTTTGGAACCGATGTTGTGCTTTCTTTATCTTCTAATAATGAAATCATCTCGTCTTGGGGCAGATCCATTGGAGAATCATTTGTTATGCTTCCTTTGATAACCGGGATTGGTGACAAAAGATTCTTGGAAATGGTGTAAACAATCTTTGTTTTTGCTTGGCCAATTTGTCCAACTAGCATCACATCATGACACGCCAAGATTGCTCTATCTAGTGCTGGAATTACATCATCCTCAAATCCAATAATTTCTGGATATTTAGTCTCGTTTGCTAACATTTTAGAAATCAGATTTTGCCTAAGTTGTTCTTTAGCTCCAACTATTTTGTAGTTAATTTCTAAAAGATCACCTAGAGTCTTGATTTGTTTATAATCTTCAGGGAAACCTGCCAATACTTCAGTATATTTCGGAGTTGAAGAATAGCTTCGTCTTACAAGATTTTCAAATTCCTGCGTCAATATGGTAAAATAGCCTAAATGCGATTTAAAGTATTGTTTGGTTTAGCATGGTTTTTATCGGGGTTATAGGAAATTTTGTTTTACTTGTCTTCACAAGAATACAGACATATTGTTAGGATTGCTGGAAAAGACGTTCCTGGAGCAAAAAAAATGATCATAGGAGTAAGTCAAGTAAGAGGAATAGGGTACAATTTTGCCAAAGCAATCTTAGATGTTCTTAAGATAGACCAGAATAGCAATATTGGATTTCTTACCGAATCTCAAGTAGAAGAAATAGAAAAGGTAATGAAAAATCCATCATCAATTAATGTACCTTCATGGTTTCTAAATAGACGAAAGGATATTGATTCTGGAGAAAACTTGCACTTGATTACTTCAGATATAGAATTTAATGTTAGAAATGATATCGAACGGGAAAAAAATACAAACAGTTGGAGAGGTTTTCGTCATACTTATGGATTAAAGGTTAGAGGTCAGAGAACACGCACTACCGGAAGAAAGGGTGGTGCAGTAGGAGTTCGTAAAGGAGGCAAGGTTCTTCCACCAGGTGCAGTTCCAGAAGGAGCGGCAGCTCCAGCAGAAGGTGCAGCAGCTCCAGCAGCAGCTCCAGCAAAGGGTGGTGCAGCAGCTCCAGCAGCAGCTTCAGCAAAGGGTGGTGCAGCAGCTCCAGCAAAAGATTCGAAACCAGCAGCTGCAAAACCAGCGGAGAAAAAACCAACAAAATAGGTGATTTGATTGGGAGATCCTAAGAATCCACGAAAAATTTGGAGAAAACCAAAACGTCCATTAAACTATGATTTACTAAATGAAGAGCTTTATGTTTTAGGAACTTTTGGATTGAAAAATAAAAGAGAGCTCTGGAAAGCACATACAGAACTATCTAGAGTGAGAAAACAGGCAAGATCACTTTTGGCTCTAACTCAAGAAGTGAGAGAGAAAAAAGAACCAACATTAATGAAATCACTAGCTAGAGTTGGATTTGTAAGAGAAAACTCTACACTTGATGACGTTTTAAATTTGAAAGTAACCGATTTGTTATCACGTAGATTACAAACCATGGTTCAGAAAAAAGGTTTGATAAAAAGCCCATATCAAGCAAGACAGGCAGTAGTACACGGTCATGTAATGATAGGAGACAGAGTAGTTACAATTCCTTCATATACGGTTAAAGTGGATGAGGAAAACGAAATTCATTTGGCTTCAGGTATAAACTTTGGACAGCCAAAAAAACAGGAAGTCGAAGCTGTTACCGTAGAGCAACCACAAGTGTAAGATAACTTACATGCAATTATTATTATCGAGAAAGTAGGTAAGATCATCATATGTGTTCAATAATTGGCTATCTTGGCGATGGTTCCGCCGCACCCATACTGGTCAAAGGGCTAAAACGTATGGAGTACAGAGGATATGATAGTGTTGGCGTTGCCACAATTTCAGGCAATCAGATTACTTTAAGAAAGGGCGTCGGAAAAGTTGCTGAAGTAAACAAAGCAGTAAAGCTTGACATGCTTTTGGGTTCAGTAGGAATAGGCCATACAAGATGGGCAACACATGGAGGTGTAACTGAAACAAATGCACATCCACATCCATCAAGTACTGGTGAAGTTGCCATAGTACATAATGGAATAATTGACAATTTTGCGGAACTAAAAAAAGACTTGCAACAAAAAGGATATGTCTTTAAAAGTGAAACAGACAGCGAAGTCATTGCAAATCTTTTGCAACACAATTTTGATCAAACAAAAGACGTTAAAAAATCCATGATTCAGACAGTATCATCCTTGAAAGGAAACTATGCTTTTGTTGCAGTGTTTGAAGATGGCACACTTGCAGCAGCAAGATTTCATGAATCACTAATCATCGGCGTAGGAAAAAACGGTTATTTCATTTCAAGTGATGTTTTAGGGTTTGTAGAGTACACTGATGAAGTGATTTATCCAGACAACCGAGAGTTTGTTATCATCAATCTAAATGGAATTCAATTTTTTGATTTTGACGGCAACCCAGTACAACATCAGATAACCAAAGTTTCAAAAGAACTTGCTGATGTATACAAGGGAGATTACGCACATTTTACTCTCAAGGAAATTTCTGAGCAACCTGATACAATACTAAAAGCAGGAGAATCTACAAGAATGGAGCTTGATTTGACTACAGAATTTGTAAAACATGCAAAGAATCTTTACTTGACAGGAAGCGGTACAAGTTATAATGCAGCTCTTGTAGCAAAACATATCTTTTCAAAATATGCAAAAATAAAGACAGAGCCGATATTATCTAGCGAGGTAGCGCATTCTCCAAACAATTTTGATCAGCAGTCTATTCTTATTGCACTTTCTCAAAGTGGAGAAAGTGCGGATGTCTTAGAAGCCGTAAAAATTGCTCAAAAAGAAGGAGCGAAAATCATATCTATTGTTAACATAATGACCTCATCGTTAGTACAAACATCTTCAATTTCCATTGGCTTGAACTGTGGACCTGAAATCGGCGTTGCAGCAACTAAGAGTTTTACCGCACAACTTTCTATTTTATACAAAATCGCTGATAAACTATGCGGGGGTTGTATTGGATTAGATCTTGACAAGGTTTCTACATGTATAACAAAGATACTTTCTGATCATACAAAGATTCAGGATATTGCAAGAAATCTCAAAACTATTTCTGACATTTATGTACTGGGCAGAGGAATTCATTACGCAATTGCATCAGAGGCATCACTAAAGCTAAAAGAGCTTACCTACATCCACGCAGAAGGCCTTCCTGGCGGAGAATTAAAACACGGTCCCTTGGCGCTAATGGATTCTAACGTCTTTGTAATAATAATAAATCCTAATGATTCCACTTATGTTGACACTTTAGCAAGTGCCCATCAAATAAAAGCTCGTGGTGCAAAAATAATTGGAATCTCTGACAAGCCAAACGAGGTATACGATTACTGGATAGAAATACCGGAAATTAATGAGGCATTATTCCCCCTTATCGAGATAATTCCAATTCAACTCTTGGCATACTATGCTGCTCTTGAAAAGGATACAGATCCTGACTATCCAAGAAATTTAGCAAAGTCTGTTACTGTGAAATAACTCTATTGTATTCTCTTTCTGTTAGCAAGAGTAATTTTTCTGATCCAATTCCAGTCTTTAACATGCATGCAATTGATGCACCTCCAGCTCCTGCACCTTCCTTTACAAATCCTTCTGCATAAGATCGTAGTCCAGAAATTTTTGATTCACCTAGTTTTAGTTTTGCAACAAGTATTGGAATATCAGAAATTTGTTTTATTAATTCCACAAGGTTTGCCGTCTTATCATTTATGATGTATGAGGTGGTTCCAAGCGCAGTGTTTGTTTCGTTAAAACCAATATGTTTTGCAAATGCCAGAACTGCTGCCATTTGTGTGCCACCTGCCAAAATTACATTTGTAGATTCTGATGCTGTACCAAGTATTCCTGCAACAGTAGGAATCATTGGATCCCCTAGTTGTGAAATAATGTCATAAGGATCTTTAGATTCTAGTCTTTTTAATGCAGATTGCACCGTTTGTTTTTTTAACAGTGTGGGATTCTCTGGCATGCTACTGCTTACAGATGCCTGCATCCCAAACCCAGTCATTACAGCAAGGGCAGTTGTAGTACCTCCAGGAATACTTTCTCCAATTATCAAACAGTCTGTTGAAGAGCCAAGAGACCTTCCTACAATTCTTCCATATTCAACAGCCTTTTTGACAGAGTCTTGATCAAGACCTGGTTCTTGTGCAATGTTTTTTCCTGGCTCTAAACCAAGTTCTAAACATGGTAATTTTGGAACAATCTTGCTTCCTGCGTTTACAACAAAGCTTGGGATGCTTGAAGCCTCTAGTGCAGTTTTAGTAAGTAGGGCCGGAGTTGGTTTTCCATCAGGAGTCATAGGTATTGCATCAATTGATTTACAGTATCCATAATGAAGGAACTCGGCATCAGCAGCTGCAGTAAACTTTAGTAGATCAGCATTTGCTCCAGCAACAGTAATTCCAGGTATCTCACAAGTGGCAGTATATGAAATTACTAATGAAAATACAAATTTTTTATTTTCTACTCTTTTTATAAAATCAATTCCCTTTTGAGTATTTCCTAAAATTTCAATATCTTGCAATTTTTATTCTCTATTCATAAATTCGAGAAACTCTTGTTCTGTCCTAGGCTGTAAAACAAAATTTGTCTTTTTTTCTTTTCCTAATGTAGAAATGGATGAGCTTCCATAGTCATGACCAGGATAAAGAACTAGTTTTTCATCCATTTTATAGAGAATATCAAACAAACTATGATAGAGTTCCCTTGCACTTCCACCAGGAAGATCAACCCTACCACAATTACCAACAAAAAGCGTATCGCCTAAAAAAATTTTTCCATCACCAACAAGGCACATACTGTCCTTTGAATGGCCAGGAGTATGAAAGACCGTTAGCTCCGAATTTCCAAATTTTATTTTATCACCATCTGATACTGTCATATCGTTCTTTAATGTAGAAGCACTGTGTTGTATTATTTTTGCCCCCGTGATTTTTGTCATGTATTCATTGCCTATGGTATGATCAAAATGGTGATGTGTATTTACAATGTATTTTACCTTCAGATTATTCTTTTCTATCACCTTTTGAATTTCCTCAAGATCCCATGAAGGATCTAAAACTATGGCAGTATCAGTGTCTTCATCCTCTAAAATGTAGGTAAAGTTTTGCATATTTCCAACTTGTATTTGATGTACTTTCATAGTACACCAACCTCGGCCTCTGGAGGTATGCCAATTTTTTCAACCAGAATAGTTCCACACATATCTTTTCTCTTTGGCATTCCTACTTTCATTTTATGAAATGTTATAGTTACATCAGCTTTAACACACTTGTCGTTTGTATTTCCAGTATCTGGATCAAGACCTGATGGAGTGTCTATTGCAATCTTGAATGCCTTTAGTTTGTTTATAGAATCAATTGCCGATGCATGTGGTTCTCTAATTTTCCCAGAAATTCCTGTTCCCAAAATTCCATCAACAATAACATCTGCTTTTAGATCAAGGTCACTAATATCAGACGCAATTACCAAATCTATCGAATTCATTTTTTCAAGTATAGCCCAGTTTGTCCTAGCTTCATCGGTTTTTATTTTGTCTGGATTTCCAAGCAATAATACTTTGACATCAGACCCAAAACCAGCCAAATGCCTTGCAACTACCAAAGCATCGCCTCCATTATTTCCAAGTCCAGCAAAAACAAGGATTTTTTTTGATGAAATGTCTGGAAATTTTTTTGACAAGTATCTTGCAACAGATGCTCCCGCATTTTCCATCATGAATTTTCTTTTAAAGCCCATCTGATGACCGTTTTCCTCTATCTGCATCATTTGTTTGACTGTTATATCCATATGATAACTCAAAAATAATGTCAAATAAGGGCTTTACCAAACGACTTTATCCTAGTTTTTTATCTATTCTTACGTGTCATTGAAGAATGTCAAATTATCGTTATCCAAAATATCAAAATCACTAGAAGACGCTCAGAGCTCACGTGAATACATCATAAAGAGAACACGTGAAGTAGTTATCCTATGTAGCCAAGCAATAATTTCTGTTCACAAATTAGACATAACAGATGGGAAAGAAAAAGTAACTAAAGCGAAAAAACTACTTGATGAAATAAGAAAAAAATCAAACGCCGAATTGTATCGATACATCATGACGTCAGAGCAAGAGCTTGTTGAAGCATTTGCATTTCTTGCATTAGTACAAAAATTAGAAATACCATCAGCAGAATCATTAGGAGTAAAAGGAGAATCATACATACTTGGTTTGCTTGATTGTATTGGTGAGCTAAAAAGACTGGTTTATGATTCTATAAGAGCAGGAAAATCTAAGGATGCAAGTAAATTCTTTGAAATAATGGAAAATCTCTATCTTTCCTTGTATCCTTTTGCCATCTATGACAAATTGGTAAATGAGACCCGAAGAAAACTTGATGTAAACAGAATACTGATCGAGGATGCAAGAGCGGCGGTAACTGAGGAAATAAGACGTTCTGTACTAATTGATTCAATTAACAAGTTTAAAAAATAAAGATCAGATATGTTTATTTTAGTGTTGAATAATTATTTCATGTACTGATCATGTAGTCAGATTTTGCAGTATCATTTAGTGTTGGTTAAATTTGATTTGTTTAGAAAAATTTTCAAGTGCGGGAGAAGGGATTTGAACCCTCGAAATCCTAAGATACTAGCCCCTCAAGCTAGCGCCTTTGGCCAGGCTGGGCGACTCCCGCATTATGCAAATACCCATGCATGGTTTTTATAAGCCTTGATTACTTTTTGAAAATATGTTAATTCCTGTCAGATGTTTTACTTGTGGGAATTTAGTCGCTGACAAATTTAGGGATTATCAAACAAGAGTAAAATCTGGAGAAGATCCAGCAAAAGTTCTGGATTCTTTTGGATTCAAAAGATATTGTTGCAGAGCTATGTTGTTAACATCAGTTGAAACAATTCACCAAGTTATTCCATTCTACGAAGCAATTCGAAGAAGACAGCAAGAAGTGCAATCTGAGTTAGAATAGGATGCCGAAAATTACTTCCATAAAAGGAAGGCTACTCTACAATAGTAGGGGAAGTAAAACAATTGAAGTTGACATTATATCTGATAAATCACATATTGGTAGAGTTTGTGCTCCCTCAGGTGCCAGTGTTGGAAAACATGAGGCAGTAAGCTTTCCTGATAACAATCCAGAAAAAAGCTTGGTTGCCCTTAATTCAAATTTAAAAAAATTCATAGGGCTTGATCCTTCCAACCTGAAATCAATTCATGATACAATAAGGAAAATCGATTCTTCTACTAGTTATTCTAAGATAGGGGGCTCTGTTGCTTTTGCAGTTACCATAGCTGCGGTAGATTCAGCAGCCAAAGCCCTTGGCATACCACTGTTCAAGTTATTAACAAAGGATACTGATTTGAGGTTTCCTTTTCCATTAGGAAATATTTTAGGTGGCGGGGCACATGCGGGTCCTGGAACTCCAGACATTCAAGAGATTTTAATCTGTGCCAAGGGTTCAAAGACAGTAAATGATGCAATAGGGGTAAACTTTGCAGTACATAAAGAACTAAGAAAAATTCTTCAAAAAAACGATCCCGGATTTACTAATGGACGTGGTGATGAGGGTGGATGGGCACCTAAACTAGACAATCAAAAGGCACTAGAACTTTCTGCAAAGGCTTGCGAAAATTTGGGATATACTTTAGGAAAAGAGGTTGCGCTTGGTGTAGATTTTGCATCTTCTACTCAATGGAATGAAAAGAAAAAGAAATATGATTACGATAGAGAAGGTTTTGAAAACACCCCTGAAGAGCAAATAGAATTTGTCTCAGAAATAATAAAAAAATACAAACTTGTTTATGCTGAAGATGCAGTTCATGAAGAAGCCTTTGAAGAAATGGCAACTCTGACCTCCAAATTTCCTAGAGTTTTGATAACTGGTGATGATTTGGTTGTCACAAATACGGGAATTCTCAAAAAAGCAGCAAAATTAAAGGCATGCAATGCCGCAATCTTGAAAGTAAATCAAGCTGGAAGTCTTTATGATGCACTTGAATTTGCAAAGGAAGCTCACAAAAACAAGATTAAACTGATCACATCACATAGATCTGGAGAAGCTACAGATTCACATATAACACACATAGGAATCGCAACAAAATCAAAGATGTTAAAGGTTGGTGTAGTTGGAGGCGAAAGAGTTGCAAAGCTCAATGAATTGCTTCGTATCACAGAGTATGATTTAATACATGGAATGGCAGAGATTTAAAAACACAACATGAGTAAGCAAGAAGAATTTGAACATATGGAAAAATACGTTCTATCTACTGGTATTAGGGTAGGAACTCAGGTTAAAACAAAATTCATGGTTCCATTTATTACAAAGGCTACTAATGAAGGACTTTACATTATTGACAGTAAGAAAACACTAGCAAGAATTCAAACTGCTGCCAAATTCATAAACAGAGCAGAGATTTCAAGAGTGATAGTATGTTCTGGAAGAGAATATGCAACAACACCAATAGAAAAATTCTGTGAGGTAACTGGCGCTACGCCAATGCTTGGAAGATTCATGCCAGGAACTCTGACAAATCCACTATTGCCATATTACATAGAACCACAATTAATTTTTATTTCTGATCCACAAACTGATGAACAAGCGATACTTGAAGCAACAAATGCAGGAATTCCAGTAATCGGTATTTCAAACACAGACAACATAACATCCAAGATTGATCTTATTATTCCAGCAAACAACAGAGGAAGAAAATCTTTAGCTGCAATATACTGGCTTTTGGCAAGAGAGATACTTTTGCAAAAAGGCCAGCTTAAAGCAAATGAATCAATGAAATATGAAATTGATGACTTTGAGACCAAGATTACAGAAGAAGAGCTGGAAGAAGAATCAGAAAAACCTACACCAAGATTCGGTAGAGCTCCGAGGCAATAAAGTAATGCAGGTAAGAACACCAGCTGTTGCTGGCATGTTCTATCCAAAAGAAAAAAACGAGTTAAAAACTGTGATACGTGATTGTTTTTTGCATCCTTTTGGACCGGGAAAAATTCCTCCAACATCAGACAATGAAAAAATTCTTGGCGTCATCTCTCCACATGCAGGTTACATGTATTCAGGTCCAGTGGCAACAAATTCTTTTTACTCTATATCATCACAAAGGCCTGAACTTGTCATAATTACCGGCCCAAACCATTATGGAATCGGCTGTAATGTTGCAGTGATGAAGGAAGGCATGTGGAAAACCCCTCTTGGCGAAGTAGAAGTTGACTCGGAATGTGCTGTAGAGATGAACAAAATTTTTAAAGACATCGAGTTGGATTTTTTTTCCCATACAAGGGATCATAGTTTAGAGGTCCAGATACCAATGCTTCAAGAAATTTATTCTCATAAATTCAAAATACTTCCCATAATTTTGATAAATCAGGACTACCAAACTGCTAAAAAGGTCGGCTCTGCAATAGCAAAGATTGCAAAGATGCGAAAAACAATGGTTGTTGGTTCCTCTGATTTTACACATTATGAAGAAAACAATTTTGCCCACAAACAGGACTCTGTCCTAATAGAACCAATCTTAAATTTAGATTTAGATGAATTTTACAGAGTTTTACAAGAAAAACAAGTTAGCGCATGCGGATATGGAGCGATCGCGTCTACCATGATGGCCTGCAAGGAGCTTGGAGCAAAAGAAGGAAGGTTGCTAAAGTATGCTACAAGCGGCGATGTAACAGGCGACAAGAGTTCAGTGGTAGGATATGCATCGATAGTGTTTTCATGAAATCTGTTGCTTCAGCACCTGGAAAGGTAATTTTATTTGGGGAGCATTTTGTGGTGTACGGCATAAAGGCAATACTTTGCTCTATTGATAAGCGAATTACAGCTACATCACAAATAATTGATGAAAAAAAGATCAAGATAAAATCTGATATTGGCAATGTGGAAATAAGTACAGATTCACTGTCAACGCCTGACAGATCCACGGTTGTAATGAAACCATTTTTGTATATTGCAAAAAAAGCATTAGAAAAATCGGAAAGAAATGTTGGAATTGAGATAAAAATAGACTCTGAGATTCCTGCAGGCGTAGGTCTTGGCTCCTCATCTGCCTGCTGTGTTGCAGTTGTGGCATCAGTTATGGGATTATTTGAAAAGCTGCCAAAAGAGGAAGTTTTGAAAATTGCAATAGAAGCTGAACGTACCATATTTGAAAATACGTCAGGTGCAGACTGTTCTGTCTGTACTTTTGGCGGACTAGTGGAATACGATATGAAAAATGGTTTTAAAAAGATCAACTCAAAAGCTAATTTTGACCTTGTAATTGCAAATTCAAAACAGGCGCATTTTACTAGCGAGGTTGTTGAAAATGTAAGAAGATTCCGGGAAAATAATGAGGACTTGTTTGCTTCATTTTGTGATCAGGAATCAATCCTAATTCAAAATGCTCTTGTGTCTTTAGAAAAAAATGATCTGGAATCACTTGGCTTGCTAATGTCAAAGAACCAAGATTTACTGGAAAGAATAAACATCTCCACTGAAAAGCTTGCACTTTTGGTAAGAGAGGCTAAAAAAACTTCATTTGGTGCAAAAATAACTGGTGCGGGTGGAGGAGGATGCATGATTGCACTTGTGGATAAATCTAATCTTGAAAAAACTCTATCTAATCTAAAAGCTCATAGTGAATGTTTTGCTGCTAAAATCGATTTTAATGGACTTGGATATACTTAGGAATAAAATTGCAAAAAATACAACTCGTAAAGATTGTCAATGTAGAAAGAGAAAAGGCATTCAAAGCAGGAACTGATTTTGAGAGTTTTACACAAAAGCTACCGCAATACTTCAAACTAATCAGAATACGCTCAGTTCGCGAGTTTATTTCTGTAGTTGAGATTCATGGGAAAATAGCAGGCAGAGAATTTGCGATCATGACTAAAAATGTGATAAAACAGCCTGAAATTCATGAAACTTTTGTTCTGTCTGGAGATCTAAGAGGTAGTCACATTACAAAAAAATATGAAAGTGTGCCAGTAGGTACCAGAATCACAATTGATATTGACTTGAAATTAAGAGGTCTTCTTAGATTCACCAGTATTTTTTTAGCAAATAAGATTAAAGAAATCATTAATGAGTATTTTGACGATTTTACAAAGGCAATAGAAACTTGAAACATCTTTTTTTGGTTTATTTTGTCCATGCTTGTGCCTAGGAATGAAATTTTGGTTTTCTTTCAGATAGATACTTTTTAAACCGAGAGAATTGCTGAAAAAATATGATTTTGATAAAGCTTGGAGGTTCCATCATAACCAATAAGCAAAAGCCTCTGACTCCAAACATTTCGGCAATAAACAAGATTGCTATTCAATTAAAAAAAGTAAGAGAGCCTATAATCATAGTGCATGGCGGAGGATCGTTTGGTCACTATTGGTCCGTAAGATATGACATGCATACAAAACCTGCAAAATATAGTAAGAAGGGTGTAGCAATAGTAAAAAATTCCATGATAGAATTGAACAAGATAATCTTGGATTCGTTTTTAAAAAATAAACTAAATCCTTACTGCCTACCTCCAACCGATTTTATGTTTGGTGATAAAGCTAACACTAAAAAAGTGAAAGAGATTTCAAGAATTGCCAAAGACGGATTTATTCCGATATCATATGGTGATGTATTATGGCATGGTCAAAACAACTTCTATATTTTATCTGGAGACAGAATTATGGGGATCTTAGCAAAAGTTCTAAAACCAAGGTTGGCAATTTTTGTGCTAGATGTAGATGGAGTATATTCTGACATGAAAACAAAAAAGATCCTACATGAGATAAAGGGTCAGAAGACGGCCATTTCAAAGGTAGGAATGGATGTGACTGGAGGCATGGCTCGTAAAATAAAAGAGGCTACTATGATCTCAAAGGGTGGAGTTAACGTGTTTTTGGTAAATGGTAACAAACCTGAGAGAATTGTAAACGCTATAAAAGGTAAAAAATTTGAAGGAACTGTATTCAGAGGATAAAAGGACAGACATGGAATATTTGATTCTGGTAGACAGTAATGACAAACCAAAAGGAACTGAGGAAAAGGTAAAGTGCCATTTGCCAAATGGCAAGTTGCATAGAGCTTTTACAATTCTTTTGTTTAACAGAGAAGGAAAGTTGCTTCTAACACAGCGCAGTATGGACAAGATGCTATGGCCAGGTGTCTGGGACGGATCTGTAGCAAGTCACCCAAGACAATCAGAGACATATGTTTCGTCTGCAGAAAGAAGACTGCCAGAGGAATTGGGGATATCTTGCAAGCTTGATTACTTGTTCAAATTTGAATACCATGTTCCATACAAGGACGCTGGTTCTGAAAACGAAGTATGTGGAACTTTGATTGGCATAGTTGATGATCCTACAAAAATAAAATTAGTAAAAGAAGAAATCAACGATATAAAATGGAATACATTAGATGATCTTCTAAATAACATTAAAAAATCACCACAGATCTACTGTCCGTGGATGATTGTCGCATTGTATTTTTTGTCAGAATCCAAAAAAGATATTCTACCACAACATAGTTCAATTTTGAACAAGTGGATTAGAAATGATGTCAAACAAATTCTTGAAAAACCACTCAAGTATCATTTTCCTAATAACAAATGGGAGATCAAAAAGTAATGTCATTTAGTTCCATATCAAAAAATGCAAAAAAAGTAAATTCATTTCTTCTCTCAAGTCTTCGTGGTAATCCAGAAGAGATCTATGAGGCAGCCTCATACCTCATAGAACATGGCGGAAAGAGATTGCGACCATTCATGGTTATAAAGAGCTGTGAAATTCTCGGTGGTACTCTAAAACAAGCATTGCCTGCAGCTGCGGCAATAGAAATGGTTCACAATTTCACATTAATTCATGATGATATTATGGATAATGATGAGATGCGACATGGTGTACCCACAACACACACCAAATTTGGAATACCGGTCGGTATCTTGGCTGGAGATGTCTTGTTCTCAAAAGCATTTGAAACCATTTCGAATGATCACGAGATGCCAAAGGACGTGCGTCTTGGGCTAGTTTCCAATCTTGCCAAGGCATGTAGTGAAGTATGTGAAGGTCAGGCACTTGACATAATGATGGCCCAGTCAAAAAAAATTCCTACAGAAAAACAATACATCGAAATGATAGAAAAAAAGACATCTGCCCTATTTGCCGCTGCATGCGCCATGGGAGCAATTAGTGCAAATACGAAAAGTAAGGACGTTGCAAATCTTTCTTCTTTTGGAGTAAATCTAGGCGTTGCATTTCAAATAGTTGATGATTTAATTGGCATAATCGGAGATCCAAAAGTTACAAAGAAACCTGTTGGAAATGATTTACGTGAAGGTAAAAAATCACTTCCTATACTTCTTGCAATAAACAAAGCAAGTGGTCAGAAAAAGCAAATAATTCTAAATGCATTTGGAAATTCCACCATATCAAAAAAAGAATTGGAAAGTGCAGTAAAAATAATTTCGTCAATGGGAATAGAAAATACAGTTAGGAAAAAGACGCTACAGTATTCTAATGCAGCAAAAAAATCACTATCAAGTTACAAGGGTTCAGCAAAAAATGAGCTCTTGTCTCTTTTAGATTTTGTAGTAGAGAGGAGTCAATAATTGGAAGATGATGTCAAGAAGGCTATCAGGGGAATAGCTTTACAAAATGCTTCAGAACATGAGGGAAAAACTCGCAACGATGCAGTAATATCAAAAATACTTGGTTCAAGACCAGATCTGAGAACCAAGGCAAAGGAGATAATGCCGTTAATTTCAGAGATTGTATCAGACGTCAACAAGATTACGTTAGCTGAACAAAAATCTGAGCTTGAAAGCAGTTTTCCAGAATTACTAGTGGTAAAACCAAAACAGGAAAGAGTTGGATTACCACCACTTGAAGGTGCGGAACAGGGAAAAGTGGTAACAAGATTTCCTCCAGAACCAAATGGTTATCCGCATATCGGTCATGCAAAAGCTGCCATTATAGATGAAGAATATGCAAAGATGTATGGTGGCAAACTAATACTGCGATTTGATGATACAAATCCTGAAAATGAGAGACTGGAATATTATGCTGCAATAAAAGTTGGGCTTGACTGGCTTGGAGTGAAATATGATCGAATCAAGAATACTTCAGACGACATGGAATTAATCTACAAAAAAGGATTGGAAATGATCGAAGCAGGTAATGCATATGTTTGTACCTGCAACAAGGAGACAATAAGCAAGAATCGGAGAGAGATGAAAGCTTGCAAATGCCGCGCAGGAGATCATGATCAAAATATCAAAAGATGGCATGATATGTTTGAGAAATACAAACCTGGAGAAGCAATTGTAAGATTCCGTGGCGACATGCAATCTGAAAATACAGTAATGCGTGACCCAGCAATGTTTAGAATAATAGATGAAATTCACCCATTGCTTATCGACAAATACAGAGTCTGGCCAAACTATGACTTTGCAGTTGCCATAGAAGACAGCATAGACGGAGTAACTCATGCATTTAGGACAAAAGAGTATGAGCTTAGAAACGAGCTCTACCATGCTATTTTGGACAAGCTTGGAATGAGAAAGCCAAAGATGCTCGAATTTTCAAGACTAGAGTTTGAAGGCATGCCTGTCTCAAAAAGAATTCTAAAGCCGTTGGTTCAAGATGGCAAAGTATCAGGATATGACGATCCAAGACTGCCTACACTTGAGGCAATGCGCAGAAGGGGAATAGTTCCAGCGGCAATCAGAAAATTTGTTCTCTCACTGAGCTTTACAAAGTCAGATACACTTGCTCCATTTGATACACTTGAATCATTTAACCGAAAAATAATTGATGTAACAAGCATCAGACTGTTTATGGTAACAGAACCTGTAAAAATCACAATAAAGAACAACAAGATTACTGAAATTGAACTTCCCAACCATCCGCAAAGAAGCGAGATGGGTAAGAGGCACGTGGAAATTGATGGTAATTTTTACATTTCTGGAGCTGATGCAAAAACTCTCAAGGTAGGAGATCAAGTTAGACTAATTGAACTTTATAATGTAAAAATAACAAAGGCAGGATCAGAAATTGGAGCAGAATATTCTGGTGATGATTTCAAGGCAGAATTGCCAAAGATTCAGTGGATTCCACAAAAAAGTGCAACAAAACTAAACATTTTGATACCAAAAACTCTCTTTGTAAATGAAAAATTCAACGAGGACAGTCTTGAAACTCTACAAGCTTATACAGAAAATCACTACTTAGAATTAAATGAGGGTGCGGAAATTCAATTTGTCAGATTTGGTTATTGCAGAAAAGATTCTGCGATGCAAGCAATCTATACTCACAAGTGAAAAAAAATGAAAATTACAAGGTTGTTAGCAAACAATATGGAAACATATGGTTTTGTAAATGATAGGAGCGTAATTACAAAAGAAGGAATTACAGCTCAAACAGGAATTCCCATACCACAAAACATCAAGGACTTTCTTTTTGATGGGTGGTATGACGAGGTAAAACCTAAAATTCCAAAATTAAATTTCACACAAAACATTTCAGATGTAAAGTTTCTTGCGCCAATACCAAACCCTTCCAAGATTATTTGTCTTGCATTTAACTACAAAGATCATGCCAAAGAACAAAATCTCATACCGCCAGATGAGCCTGCAATAATAATAAAACCAAGATCTACGCTCAACGGAGCTACTTCTGAAATAATCTGCCCCTCATTTGTCTCAAAGCTTGACTATGAGATAGAACTAGCACTAATCATAGGAAAAGATTGTAAAAACATCACAGAAGAACAAGCCAAGAGTGCAATTTTTGGGTACATGATTTTAAACGACGCTTCTGCTCGAGACATTCAGGCAAAGGATAAACAATTTACTCGTGCAAAAGGATTTGATACATTTGCTCCATGCGGACCATGGATTACCACTGCAGATGAGGTACCTAATCCTCAAAATCTGAAAATGGTAACAAAGGTAAACGGCATTGTAAGACAAAATTCCTCGACTTCAAATATGTTCTTGGGAGTTTATTCCATTGTTTCCATGCTAAGCAAAGTTATGACTCTGGAAAAAGGCGATATCATATCAACAGGAACACCTGCTGGTGTCATGTTAAACAAACCAGACGCGGTGTTTTTGAAAGACGGAGACAAGATAGAGATGGAAATTGAAGGCCTTGGTAAACTTGAAAACACTGTGAAATTCGTTTAGAACTCTCTCTAAGATACAAAAAACATTAATTGAGTTGAAAATTCAAAACCAGTATGGGAAAAATAATAGTTGGCAAGGCAGCTGACATTCCAGCTGGCAAGATGCAGAAAGTTACTGCAGATGGAAAAGAGATACTTGTAGTAAATGTAGATGGCAATTTTTACGCCATGGATGATACCTGTACACATGCTGGTGCAAGTCTTTCAGAAGGGACTTTGGAAGGTCCTATATTGACATGTGGCTGGCATGGAGCAAAGTTTGATTGTAAAGTAGGCAAGCTTCACGCATTTCCAGCAAAAATAAAAGATTTGAATTCATACAAAGTAGTAGTAGAATCTGAAAACGTGTTCTTAGAGCTCTAAGTGCAAACTTTATAAAATCAGCTCAATTAGGTTAGCGTTGATGTACAATGGTCGACAAAGCTCAAAACACAGAAACACTAAACGCGGCCATTACTACACTTGAAGATATAGTTTCAAATCCATCTACTCCAAAAAATATCAAAAAAAGCATAAGCGAGTTGATTATTGAGCTCAAAAAACAAGAATATGCAGTTGCTGTAAGGGCTTCAAATGCCATTAGCACACTTGATGAAATAACGCAAGATCCTAACATGCCATCATATGTACGGGTGACACTATGGCAAGCTGTTTCCGCCCTTGAGAGAATAAGGGAATAAATTTAGTAAAATAGCTTGGTAATTTGTGAAAATAGAAGATTATCTAGCATCTCTTCCGCAATCAATCATCTCAGGTCAGGATGTGCAGCTTCCAGATAATGCTTTTAGAGAGATATTTCGATTTGTTCAATTAAACAAAGATGATGTGTTTTATCATCTGGGATGCGGAAATGGAAAGGGAATAGCAATTGCCTTGGAAGAATTTGGTGTAAAAAAGGCAGTAGGAATAGACAATGATAAAGAAAAAATTTCTTTTGCAAAAAAATTGCTAGAAGAAAAGAAAATTTCAAATGGAATTTTTCAGTGTCAGGATATTTTAGAATCAGATATTAGTAATGCTACAGTAATTCTTTTTTGGTTTTCAGATCAAAACATAATTGAAAAAATGATGCCAAAATTTTCCAATCTGAAAGAAGGGTGCAGGATAATAACAATCTGGGGGCCGCTTCCAGGTGTCCTACCAGATAGGGTAGATTTTCCTTACATTTTGAACATGGTTCCTTTTAAGAAAGCATCCAGTCTACAAGAGCAGCTTCTTTCTGTATTTGGAACAGACTGTATAGATTTTGTTGTTGCGTGGGAGTTTGCTGAAAGATATACCCGAGCAGTAGGCACACCAGATGCTGGTAACGATCGCTTTCTTACCATACTCCAGTCCCTTGTCATATGGATAAACGCAAAAAATCTTGGAGTTGCGTGCGGGCATGAAATACCCATACCCATAAAAAACTACATCAGTCTGCTACGGACGTACTTTAACATTGATGTAGAATATTTGTTAAATGAAGAGTAGAACAAATAATCAGTCAGATTTTTATCTGGAATTGACGTATGGAATTTAATGGAAGATAGAATAAACATCAACGTGTCTGCAATTGATTATGATAACACCAGCAAGGCGATAATTTCTACGCTGAGTAATCTGGAGCAGATGGTCCATGGGGAAAATGAGTTTATTGTAACTGATTCGGAATTTGCCTTTGGTTGGCACTTTTACGTGGTTTGTGTCAATAAATCACTAGTAATGAGGCTTTCAGATCAGATGGGTCCTGATTTTGATAGAATTAAGGGAAACGGCCTTGAGAAGAAATTTTTGACTTGGCTTACAGAGAAGGTTACCCAGAAGAACTTGAAGATCAAGCTAGCCATCAAAGAAGAGATGGAATCAAGCAAGTTTGGAATATTTTAAAAATAAAAAAGGCCCTTGAGGGGAATCGAACCCCTGTCCGGGGATCCACAGTCCCCTATACTGGCCACTGTACTACAAGGGCCACAAAGAACGTTCCTTTCCAGTCCAGTATTAATCTTAACTGATGCAATTAGAATTTGTCTGTTGCGTAAGTAAAAATCAAAAAACGAAACGTCAGGGGTTTATTATTCCGCGACCGATAATCTTGCCCTGTTTTAGCATCGACAATGCTTCTGTGGCCTGATTAAGCTTGAATCGATTTGAAACAAGAGGTTTAATCACACCTCTATTTGCAAGAGAGATTAATTCAATCATATCAGTCATGGAACCAGTGTATGAGCCAATCAGCTTGTATGCCCTTGTTGGCATTGTAACCAAGTTTAGCTGTAGTGCCCCGCCAAAAAGTCCTACAAGAACTACTCTAGCTCTTCGTCGAAGTATTTGCATGTCTAATTCCACGGTGTTGGTTGCATTGACAAAATCAATTACAGCATCAGCACCAAGATTGCCAGTTAATTCCATTACAGCTTTTACCACATCTTCTTTCTTTGAATTAATAACAAGATCTGCACCGCTTTGTTTTGCAACTTGTAATTTATCATCATTTACATCCATAGCAATAATCCTTGCACCCGTGACGGCTTTTGCAAGCTGCATTGCCATCAAACCCAATCCACCGGCACCGACGATAACAACATTATCTGATGGTTTTATACAGGTGTTCTTTACTGCACCATATGCTGTTAGTGCTGAGCATGATAAGGGCGCGCTAGTATCAGTATCCATATCTCCAATTCTTGCAAGATATTTGTAATTTGGTACTAGTACGTATTCTGCATAACCACCGTCATTGTAAACTCCAAGCGACCTAGGTTTATCACATAAATTTTCTTCTCCTACTCTACAGGCAGGACACAAACCTTCTCCTATCCAAGGAAAAACTAGAACTTTGTCATTTTTTGCAAATCCCTCTACTTCTTCACCCATTGTATCTACCACTCCTGCAATCTCGTGTCCAGGAGTCAATGGATATTTTACTCCCCTATCAGTTGCTTTCATAAATTGACCCGCAAGACCCTGATATCCTCCTTCCCAAAGATGAATATCGCTGTGACAAACACCTGCAGATTGAACTTTGATTAAAACTTGAGAGCCTTTTGGTTTTGGGGTTTCAAGTTTTTGAACTTCCAAGGGTTCGTTTATCTTAACTATCCTTGCGGCTTCCATGTCTAGTGGTATTTTGCCTGCAATATAAGATAGTTATGCAAATTATCTGTTCATAAAATTTTGTTTTATTATAAATTGTCTATTTGTAACATGTTAAAAAATATCCAATGAAATTTTGTAAATTTGATGTAAGAATTTTGATATCTAATCACACTCGACAATCAGCTGTAGGTTTATTTATGACTGAAAAAATATTTCAAAACATGCTAAAAGGTGTAAAGTGGTATATTGCAATGGGAATAAGTGCCGCACTAGTATTTTATGGCATGATTTATTTGCAAAAAATTCTGTGTATTCCAGTATCAAACAATCCGTGCCTGTAGAACCAATACGCATGTTAAAAAATTTCAAATATCATCTGTAGATTTAATTAAAACTAAGAAGAAGAAAAACCATGAGCTGCTCTGGTGAAACTGTTGAATCCAATAATGAAATAATACAGATTAGACCAAAGATAACAAGCCAGCTAAAAAAGGCAAAGTATGGAGTCTCTGATCATTCTACCGTAGCGCTGTGTCATTGGACAAAAAAATCCTTCAAAGGTGAGGGTGATTGTTACAAAATGAAATTTTATGGGATAACAACCCACAGGTGCATGGAGTTCTCTCCAGCCGGAATGTATTGTGAGAACAGATGCGTATACTGCTGGAGACCAATGGAGTTTTACAATTCTATGCAAATGCCTCGAGACAAAGTAGCAACACCAGAAGAGATTGTTACCAATCTGATGGAGGAGAGAAGAAAGTTGATCATGGGTCATTATGGCGACCCGCGACAGGACAGAAAAAAGCTTGACGAGTCATTGCTTCCAAGTCACTATGCCATTTCCCTATCTGGAGAGCCAACAATGTATCCACAGCTTCCCGATCTGATAAAATATCTAAAGACTTTTCCTGAAACTAAATCAATTTTTCTTGTAACAAACGGTCAAGAGCCAGACATGATACAGAGATTGCAAGATGAAGATGCCTTACCAACACAGCTCTATCTTTCTACAAATGCGCCAGACGAGGAAACATTCCAAAAAATAAACAAACCAAGATACAGCGATGCATGGAAAAGATGGAATGCCAGCCTTGAATTGCTTTCAAAGCTAAACACAAGGACAGTACTTAGGATTACTTTGATCAAAGACTATAACACTAGTGATGAATTGATTCCAAAGTTTGCCCAGATGTTCAAGCGTGCCAATGTTCATTTTATTGAAACAAAATCCTACATGCATGTGGGACGCTCTACAAACAGACTGGAATATTCAAACTCATTAGAAATGTCCGAAGTAAGACATTTCGCAGATGAGATTGTAAAACAAAGCGAGATTTATTCAGTAATGGATGAGAGTACAATTTCTAGAATTGTAGTACTACAGAATCAAAACAGGATCATCGATCGCTGGATTGCTGCCCATGCAAATGCCACATAGCAAATTTTCGTAGTGCAAGATATCTGTGTGAAACCAAATTTTTGTCTCTTAATTTGGCATATGTTTTGTTTTGACCTGCTGGAATAAAGATAGGATCATAGCCCCATTTGGTGCCCATCAGTTTTCTTGAAATTTTTCCGTCTATCGCCGCCTTGAACAACATCACGTCATTGTTTCTTTCACAGTACGCTATGATAGACTGAAATTTTGCATTTCTTTTTGCTTTTAATAAATTTAAAATTCCCTTGTTTCCAATTGTCTTAAACGCAAAAGCCGAGTAAGGACCAGGAAAACCATTTAATGATTCAATAAAAAGTCCATCATCTTCTACTATTACTGGTTTTGAGCATTGTAAAAATGCTTGAGCGACTTTGTGTAGTGCTATTTCTTCTAAGGTATCTGCCTGGATTTCTTCAAGATGACATTTGAAAAAGTCTAATTTTATGTCAAATTTTGATAGTATTGCTTTTGCTTCTTTGTACTTGTTTTCATTTGAAGACGCAAATAAAACATTAGACAACGTTAGCGTATCTTCCTCGGCTTTCTATGACAGATACCTGTATTAGAACACGATTATGTCTTGAAATGCCAACTATTTTTTTATACCCTCTAAGGAACGAGGCCCAGGCTTTTTCTATAATGTGAGCATGTGCACTGTTTAGAATTTCTTTGAACAATCTCAGATCTATTGCGTGATCTTCCGTCTTATCTGTTCTTTGTGCAAGCCCAAAATCAATGACAAAGACTTTGCCTTTTTGTACAATAAAGTTCGATGTGGTAAGATCTCCGTGCATGATTCCATTTTTGTGCAGCAACCCCACAATCTTTCCTATTTCTTCACATGTTTTAATTATTTTAGGGTTTGAGAGATCTTTAATTAGAGTTCCATCAATATATTGAATATAGATTTCACATTTTTTTGGATCAACAAAATATACAAGCGGTGAGCTGACCCCAAACGACTTGATGTCAGAAATTATTTCAGATTCGCGCATTGTCCTTTGCATCCGTATTCTTTTGTCAAGTATATCATTGCGATAATCTTTTTTTTGTCTAATTTTTAAAATTGTCTTCTTTCCATCCCACAATGTAAGATAAATGTCAGCCTCTGCGCCTTTTTTTAATAATTTCAATAGCGTGTATACTAATTTAAAACGTAATTTAAATGACAATCCTTTCTCTTTAGCAGAAAATAGAGTTATAACATGTAGATAGAGATGATACCATCATGGAAGATTCGGAAAAGAGAATAATGCAGGAAGACTGTTCCGAGGATTCACTAGGCATTGGAGTTTTGACACTAACAAATATGCGAATTGCCTTTGATAAGACAAAAGGCAGAATAGCAGATTTTTCAAAAAAAATTGGTGATACTGTTCTTGATGTCAAACTAAACCAGATTGTTGAAGTTGGCAAAGAGGGCTGGCTGATAAAAAAAGTCAGAATTAAAGTAAAGATAGATCAGGTAGAAAAGACGTACAAATTTGGCGTATTTAATACAGGCAAATGGCTCAAGGCAATAGAAGACGCCATATCAGCGCAAAAAAACTAGTACATTACCTCTACAGTGTCCAGTCTCCAAGATTGTCTCACAAAAGTTTCCTCTAAAGGAACACCTTGTTTTGTGGAAGATTCCAGCAAACCTGTCCAAGAAATTTGAGAACCACAGTCACCTGCATATTGCCTTGGGGAAACGAAAAATTTGCAGTTGTGTCTTTTACAAACGCTTTGAAGAATTTCTGATAGCCTTTTGTTTGCAGCAACACCACCTACTATCAACAATTCTTTTTTGCCTGTAAATGAAAGTGCGCGTTCTGTAGCTTCGCCAATCATTGCAAACGCGGTTTCCTGTAATGAAAAACAAGCATCCTCCAGACCCTTTGGAATTATTTGTTTTGTTGCAGAAAGAAGACCAGAAAACGAAACGTCATTTCCTTTTACCACGTACGGAAGGTTGACATAATTGGTTGACTTTGATGCAAGCTCTTCAATTTTTGTTCCACATGGTGATGCAAATCCAGCTGATCTTCCAATTTGATCTAAGAGTTGTCCTAGTGTAATGTCCAAGGTTTCTCCAAAGACTCTCCACTTTTTTGATAAAAATGCCAGGATCATGGTATGACCTCCAGAAACAAGCAATACCAAAGGATTTTTTGCACCAGTTAACATTTTTCCAAGTTCTATATGGCCTAATGCGTGGTTCACTGGATATACTGGAATTTTATAATATGATGCCAATGATCTTGCAACAACTGCGCCAATTCTCAGACAAGGCCCCAGCCCAGGTCCTGCTGCATATGAAATGATATCAAGATCATTCATTTTTACACCTGCTTTTTGCAGACACTCTGAGAGAACCTCTGGTGAGTTTTCAGCATGATGGCGTGAAGCTTCACGTGGATGAATTCCCTCACCATCAGGAGGTAGATAGATTTTTCTAATATCTGAGAGAATTTTTCCCTTTTTTCCTTTTTTTTCTAATATTGCACATGAAAATGTATGTGCTGTGCTTTCAATTCCAAGACCTAACATTTTATCCCCTGCTCAAAGTTGACACTATTTTGATGACGTCACCGTTTTTTAATTGATGCTGTGCTCCTATCCTTTGTTTTGTTTTAGCATCTACTGCATGCAGAAATCCCTTTGCCAAGTCCGCATGTACTGTCTGGGCCAAGTCTTTTGCTGTAGAACCTGGAAATAGTAGCCGTGCATCTGGCAATACTTCTCCGTTCTTGTTTGAGAGTTTAGTTTCATCTTCGACAGGATATACAGTAATTAGTTTAAGAAGATCAAAGCATGCAGCGTTTAAGATCTGTTGTACCCCAGTTGTTCCAATTTTAGTAATTACCCTGTTTGCAAGATCAAGAGCCTTTTGTTGCTGAGGATTTAGACTAATCCCATCTTTTATTTTGAAACTTTTTTCTCCTGGGGAATAATCAACAAGGCCACTCTTTGATGCCTTTCGTAGAAGCAGTTCTGTTTCTGCACTACATGCAATTACTTGTCCATGTGTTTTTAGCTTATCAACAACAGACAGGTCATGACACAGATCTGCCTTGTTTGCAGCTATGATCATCGGTCTTGTCTTTTTTCTTAATTCTTTTACAAATGTGTATAGATCATTTTCAGTCCAGTCTGCAGGTTTTTTCATTTGCAGATTTAGACGCTGAATTAAAACTTCAATGTCGTACTCTTTTATGCCAAGTCCGCTAAATCTTTGCGCAATTCCTTGTACAAGTTTTGCACCCTTGCTTTCCATTTCCCGCGTTAACTTTTGCCATTCACGCTGCAAGATTTGTTTCATCCACTGATCAAACTCTTCTTCAACAAACTTTGCATCCTCAAGAGGATCATGCGTCCCTGCAGGAACAGTGTGACCTTGAATATCAGTAGAGCCTGAAGCATCAACCACATGAATTAAAACTTCGGCTTGTCTTGCATCATCTAAAAATTTGTTGCCTAGTCCCTTGCCCTCATGTGCACCGGGAACAAGACCTGCTACATCAATTAGTTTAACAGGAATGAATCGAGTTCCGTCTATACAAAAAGGATGTGTGTGATTAATTCCAAAATGTTTGCATGCACATTCTGTCTTTACATATGCAATTCCTACATTTGGTTCAATTGTAGTAAACGGGTAATTTCCAATCTGTGCCGTAGTCTCTGTGGCAGCTGAAAAAAAAGTAGATTTACCAACGTTTGTTTTACCCAGCAGTCCTATTTGCATGGAAACCTTTCTAATGCTTACTCTTATTAGTATTGCAGAAATCGTTTAATCCAATTTGATTTGATGGTATGTGTTGTCTAAAGTAATAACTGGAAACCCCGGAGTAGGAAAACACACTGTCGCAAAACAGATTGCAAAAAATCTCAACCTAGACCTTATAGACATAAACAAGGTAGCAATAGAAAATGGCATATTTGTACGAGGAAAAGAAACGCTAGATGTTGATACAAAAGCTTTACAAAAAATTCTAGATAAAAAAATTACAAATCATTCCCTTATAGTAGGACACTTGGCACCATATATAATACCAAGAAATAAAGTCAATATGGCAATAGTTCTAAGAAAAAGTCCGTACAAGTTGATTCCCATTTATAAAAAAAGAAAATACTCAAAACAAAAAACAATAGAAAATTTGGGCAGTGAGATTTTAGGAATAACGTTATATGATGCTTTAAAGAAATTTGGTCCATCCAAGATACACCAAATTGATACCAGCCTTAGTTCAGTTTCCAAAGTTGTTAAAAGAATTGAGATGCTTTTTGAAAAAGGAAAGTTTCAAGAAGACCAAGTCGATTGGCTTGGCTTGATTTCAAAAAAAGGAGATTTGAAGAGGTTCTTTCCCTACTAACTTCAAATAATGCTCCACAGATGATATAAGAAATGTTTGAGATTAAAAAGAGCGATCTTGCTGCAAGAATAGGAATACTACACACAAACCATGGCAAAGTTGAGACACCGGCATATGTACCGGTGATTCATCCCGTAAAGCAGACAATTCCTCCTAAAAAAATTAGAGAGATGGGTTTTGATCTTGTCATAACAAATGCTTACATAACAATGAACAACCACGGAGATGAAGCAATAAGACGCGGCATTCATGAAATCATAAATTATGACGGTGCAATAATGACAGATTCTGGTGGCTATCAAGTATTAGAGTATGGAAAAGTTGATGTCAATCCCAAAGACATGGCATCATTTGAGCAAGAAATAGGAAGTGATTTTGCAATTCCACTTGACAGACCAACAGGATATGGTCTTTCGAAAAAAAAAGCAAAGTTCTATGTCGATCATACACTCAAAGTTTCCAAAGAAACTCTGGACAATTCTGAAAAAAATGGTCAGATCTGGCTAGGTCCAATCCAAGGTGGCGAGCACTTTGATCTAGTAAAGAGATCAACAAAGACTTTGGTAGAATATGGGTTTGAGATGTTAGCTCTTGGCAGTCCAGTTGAATTCATGGAATCATATGAATACAAACTTCTTGCAAATATGATAATTACAGCTAAAAAACAAATGCCTGATTCTATTCCTTTACATCTTTTTGGTGCAGGCCATCCATTAACAATTCCATTTGCCGTTGCTCTTGGATGTGACACTTTTGACTCTGCATCGTACATGCTCTATGCAAAACATGGCAGGTACATTATGGAAGATAGCACCATGAGACTAGAGGACATGGCATACTTTTCTTGTAATTGTGAAGTATGTTCAAGACACACTCCAAGGGAGATCCAGTCGCTTGAAAATGTAGAGAGAACAAACCAGATTGCACTGCACAACTTGTATGCAATAAAAGCTGAAGTGGACAGGGTAAAGGAGGCCATCCATGAGGGAAGGTTGTGGGAATATGTTCTCAAAAAGGCCAGGTCACACCCCAAGCTTTTTGAAACTATAGATGTCTTTACTGAAAATCATGAATATTTTATGAATACTACTCCAAGATTCAAGGAAAAAGCCATCTTTCTGTATTCAAAGGAAGACCAGTACCGCCCAGAAATAGCGGCATTTCATAATACGGTTCGTAATTTCAAGTCAAACAAGGATACTATAATAATAATACCTGATGGAACAATGCGACCATTTTATCTTTCAGAGGAATATAACAAACTAAGAAAAAAATTTGCCAAAAATTATGAAGACATTCAGTTCTGTCAATTCAATCCCTTCCTTGGAATAATCCCACTTGAAATATCAGATATGTATCCAGCGGCACACTATGTTATGCCAAGAGCATCATTTAGTGAAGAGGAATTTCCAGAGTTTACAGATACTTGGAAGAAATTCTTTACAAACAACGGCTTTAAAACAGCATACATTGCAAATGATAAATTTCTAAAACATTATGCAAAAATGCTTCCAAAAAAGATTAAAATAAAATTTCTTAATCGCATTTAAAAATAATAAAAAAGAGTGCGAGAACAGATTCCGCTTATAATGCGGCGTCTTCTGCCCAGCCTTTTACGAATACTCCGTTCTTGTGGAGAGGAACTGGTTGACCAGCAGTGTAGTTCATTGGTCTCATCCAAAAGATTGATTTTGTTGGGCAAACTCCGATGCATGCACCGTCTGAGATGCATCTTTCTGGATAAAAGACAAATGCTTTACCTCTCTTCCAACCCTCAACGGGCTTGACACGAAGTACGTCTGGACCAAGAGAAGTACAGATCTCTACGCAAAGCGCACAGCCTATACATCTTTGTTCATCTATGTCTGGAATGATTGCTATTGGCATTCTATTTTTGATCTTCACCGTTTGCTATTTAAACCATCTGCAAAATCCATAACAGAGTTATAGAAATTTTTCACAGTAGAATATAGAAAATAAAAAACAAAAAAGAAAGTATAATGATTATTTTACTTCTTGGTTTGACGCATTGCGTCTATTTGTCCGCTCGTTACCCAATCGAGTAATTCAGCGGCAGAAGGATTTAGATCACCCTTTTGATTCATCATATTATGAACCCAAATCCAATTTATCTGGTTTAGTAATGGTTTGTTTCCCTCATCGCCCTTTCGAACTTTGTCTCGAAGGTCTTTTGGGATGGTATTCCACCATTGTTCAAAGGTTCTACCCATGGTCAGATCATCTTTATTTGATCTAATTAAGTCTTTTGTAAATTATACAGATATTATAATTGACAGATTGAAAAACGATAAAGGTTTAAAGGTCCTTTGAGAAGACTTTCAATTCTTGCAAGTAAAAGTACTTGGGGCTGCCCAAGAGGTAGGTAGATCGGCATTTCAAGTTAATTGTGATGACGCTAATTTTCTTTTGGACTATGGTGTTTCGCTGGGAAAAGAACCAGCATATCCAATGCATGTAAGGCCCAAAGATATCAATGCGGTAGTTATCACACATGCACACCTTGACCACTCTGGTAATGTACCGTCACTTTTTGTAAATGGTGGCACAGACGTTTATGCTACCGCACCAACACTTGATCTCTCCAGACTTTTGATCGAGGACATGTTAAGATTGGGAAAAAACACACTCCCATTTGAAATGCCTGAAGTTTCCAATATGATCATGCATTCTAAAGAAATAGAGTTCAAGCAAAAAGTTACTCGAGGTAATGCTTCCTTTGAACTCCACGAGTCAGGACATGTTGTTGGTGGTGGTTCAGTCATAGTAGAATCAGGAGGAAAGAGACTCTTCTACACTGGAGATATAAATCCACGAGGATCTAGAATGTTGCGAGAGGCCGATCTTGACTTTGGCGAAATTGATTTAATGATTACAGAAAGTACCTATTCCCAGACTGATCAGATGCCACGAGAAGAAGCTGAGGGAAAATTCATCGAGTTTGCTTACGAAGTTTTAGATAGAAAGGGTTCTCTTTTCGTACCTTCGTTTTCTGTAGAAAGATCACAAGAAATTGCATGTGTTCTAAAAAGTGCCAAATTCAAGCACAAAGTGATCATGGATGGAATGGCAGTAAAGGTTAACGAAATAATGCTTCGGTATCCAGAATATTTACGCGATTCAAAGGTATTTGCAGATTCAATCAACCATGCTGAATGGATACGAGGAGAGCAGGAAAGAAAACGTGCTCTAAAAGAACCATGTGTAGTAATATCTCCAGCTGGAATGTTAGTTGGCGGTTCTGCAGTTTATTATTTACAACAGCTTGCACTTGACAAAAAAAATGGAATAGCTATGGTATCGTACCAAGGAGAAGGAACGCCTGGAAGAAAATTATTGGAAACTGGAAAGGTAAACATTAGAGGAAAAGATGTAAAAGCCGAATCAGAAGTAAGACAATTTGAGTTTTCTGGGCACGTTGATAGGACTGGTCTTTTTGATATGCTCAAGAGAATCAAAGGAGATCCCAAAGTTCTAACGGTTCATGGAGATAGTGATTCGTGTACAAAATTTGCAGAAGAAATTCATGAGAAGTTTGGATTTGATGCCATAGCACCAAAATTGGGCGATGAGATTACTGTTTGAGATGCAAGAATTTACAAGAATAAACATAGATAACACTATCAATAGCGGTCAAGTTTTTCTCTGGGACAAAATTGACGGGGTGTGGTATGGGGTAAATGGTTCAGAGATTTTAAGAGTAGAACAAAGTCCTTTTGATGTAACTTCATCACAAAAAAAGGTCAGTAATTTTTTCAGGCAAGATGACAATATGAAAAAAATTCTAAACGAGATAAGTAAAGACAGTCTTGTAAGATCTGCCGTAAAACGCTTTCCAGGTCTAAGGTTGCTCAGACAAGATCCATTTCAATGCTATATCTCTTTTATTTGTTCATCAAATTCATCTATACAAAACATCAAACAAATGTTAAAACGACTTTGCCAAAAATTTGGTAAGAAAACAGATTTTGATAGTTATGAATTCTTTACTTTTCCTGATGTGGAGAAACTTGCAAAGGCCAATTTGAAAGATTTGCTTTCATGTGGTCTTGGTTTTAGAGCAAAATACGTAAAAAAAGCAGCAATGACGGTTAATTCTGGTGCAATTGAGTTTGATTTTTTAAAAAAAACAGACTATATTTCAGCAAAACAAGAACTAAAAGAGATCTACGGGATTGGAAACAAAATTGCAGATTGCATACTCTTATTCTCGCTTGAAAAATTAGAGGCGTTTCCAATAGATAGATGGACACAGAGAATTCTCCAGAAATATTATTCAAAAAAATTTTCTGGTTTAGTAGAAAAATCCCTTACGGAAAAAAATTATGAAGTCATTCATGAAAAAATTATAGAGTATTTTGGTCCATATGCGGGATACTCACAACAGTTTCTTTTCAAAATGGAAAGAGACCTAAACAAAAAAAATTGGTTGTGAAAAACCCTTAATATGGTAGCCCTGTGCCCAATCCTTGGGCCTGTAGCTCAGCATGGATAGAGTGCTGGACTTCTAATCCAGTGGTCAAGGGATCGAAGCCCTTCGGGCCCGTTTAATCTGTTTTAGCGCGTCCTGTGATTTTGTCAACTATTTTCCATCCGAGATGTACAACAATTTGATTCTGTGTTATTTATTCTGTTTTTTTGTTGCCAATTTTCTGTAGCAATTTTTGCAACAGCTCAATTTCTTCTTGTGTTAGATTTCCAAGTTTCTCTTTTGATATGTCTTTTTGTTTTTCCACTGGTTGAACTTCACCTTTTTCCAAATCAAGAAATTCTTCACTTCGACTAAATGCATTTTTCATTTCACTAATAAGCGAGTCTGGGAGAATTCCCTTGTTGGTTGTGTACTTTGCTTCCATGCTTCCCTTGTGTCCCATAAAGAATACACGAAAGTCATGTGCAATCTTTCCGCGAGATTCTGCTATGAGTAGTTGCGTGTCAAAGAAAGCTCTTAGCACATACGGTCTCCACAAAAATCTTGGTCGCATTGTTTTTTGTATTTCCCTGCGAATTGTTAGTGTCTCTACGAATCTTTTACCAATGTTCTCTCCTCTATGTCTACCATACCTTGTGAAGGGTGCGATGACTGGAGATTCAGGCAGTAATGATTCTCCTGAAACTAGCCTCTCATTTAGATAGGCTAGCAACCTCTTTGCCCCAAAGTCTGTCAGGAAGGTAAAGTATTCGTGGCGTGCTTTAGAAAGTGTTTTTCTTACTGCTATTCTTGGCGGTTTACTGGTGAAAGTGGCTAGACTTTCTTTTATGACAAGATCTGGCAGATCCTTTATCATCAACCCGTCTGTCGCGTTATGATTTGCCAGCACTTCAGGTCGTAGTCCAGCTTTTCCAATCAACGACATTACTGCACCAGCTCTAAGATTTGCCCTGCTGAAAAGTTCTGCAAGTTCCTGTCCTTCTGGCACTCTTTCTTTCTCAAGTGTTGGCGTTGAATCCACGTTTGCTATTTTGATTCTTCTTTTTATGAAGACATCAAAATGGTGTAGCCATGACTTTACCGCAGTTATGGTTCCCTTGATGTACTGCGGAGCTCTTCCTTGTTTTTCCATCCAAGATATGTGATCTTGAATTAGATCCGTAACTTTCCTGATGTTCTTTATTCCCAATTCTGCAAGCTGTAATGGTGCGATTTGATTGTCCTCGCAGAATTTGGATAGTCTTCTTAGGTTGACTTCAGCTGTCATAGGGCTTCCTCTTGCTACGTTGTTGTACCATCTTTTTACATCGGGTTCTGCCAGCAGTCTTTCTTTCTTTGTTGATTTCTTTCGAATGGTTTGTGTCTTTGTATAGAATGTCTCTTTGTATGTCAATTTGTTTCCCACATCAGACCGCACAGCTTTGCGGTCCTCATCAACAATAGAAATAGGGTTTATCGTATTTACTCTTTTTATGATCGCTTTGGAAGAATTTTTTATTGTTTCAGATTCCGTTGTCACAATTAACCATAGTGATTTTAGTGGTTTTATAGAAGTGAAGGTACACTATATTGTTGGGCAGAAAACCAAAAAACGAATTCATAGAAGTTGGTCTTGTGTTCAAAGAAGACTCGAAAATTAAAAAATATGATGTAAAAATCCCTTTTCTCTATTCTATAACGGTAGAAACCAACGATCCTAATAATGCAAAGATGCAGACTACATGGGAATATTTTCTTAAAGATGATTCAAATTTAGACGAATTGATAAAAGAAATTGAAAGCGATCCCTTCAAGGTCACGGTTATCAAAGTTGAGCCAGCCGTTAGACCGCATACAGATCTGTGTCCTAGATGCCATATGAGAGGAGTACCAAAAATTGAGAAGAAGAATAATAGCGATAACAGAGAAAGATCATGGAGAAACAAGGAAAAAACATCATCACAAAAGAAAAGAGAGCCAGAGTTTTGGCTGACTTATACTCACACAAGAACAAAAAAATGCAGAATTTGTCAATATACGAATACTCCTTATCCTATGTACAAACATAACAAAATTGATATTGAAAAATACTTTTTTCCTCAAATTATAGGGAACATGAAAAGAAAATCTTTCTGGTATTTTGATTAATCACAGTAGGTACACTCCACAGCTTCTTTTGTATTACGTACAAACGCAATTAATTTTTGACCACATCGAAGACAAATGTATCTTCTTTTGTGTTTTTTTTGTAATCTGAACCACCAAACCTCATACCATTGAATCCTTTTTGTATGCAGTCTCCATTCTTCATCAAGATAAAATACAAACCATCTCTTCTTGGCACCGTTTTTGCCATGCTGTTTTACTTCTGATCTTGGATGATACCAGCGTTTTGATACTGAAATTACAGTCATTTCTGGATACTAACAGGATACTTCTTTTTGTCTATAAACTGGTGAAGGTACGAAATTCTGGTTAAATGATAACTAATTGATAACTTTGATTCATAATGCAAGCAGAAAATCAAACATCTTGCTTAAAAGAACTATTTCACAGAAAAGGTTTTACCTAATTGTAGATTATACTTTCGATGGTTCTTCCAAAAAAATGGATTGTGGCTTGTGGATATTGTGGATGTTTATACCATCGTACTGCTTCAAATGACAAATGCCCTGCATGCGGAAGTAATATTCAAGACAAAATCGAAGGTTTTGAGGAAAAATAACCGACGAGCTTAGAAAAAAAATAAATGATACATATGAATAACCTGTTATTTAGAATCTAGAAATTTAGTATTCAAGTAATAAGCACTGTGAAATGTAGTTCTGTTAAGTTTCGGGGGTTTGTTATCTAAATATTATGAAATTTGTTCTAAAAATTGAATTGCATCTTTTGTTACTGTTATCGCTTTTTGAACATCACTTTCAATAGGTGTTAAGCCGCTATGTACGATTTTATTTCTCAACGAATAACACTCATCATTCCAATTCTTATATTCAGGAGAGGTGGTAAAATCTGATTTCGTATATTTCTTTAAATGGTCAGTAAGCAAATTTTTAAAAGGTGTTTTTTCTAATTTGTTATCTGCATCCGGTTCCGAGTCACCAGTTTTAATGAAATTGTCTCTAAGAATCCTAATTACTAATGTTTCAAAGGCTGATTCAGCCTCAATTACAGAAGCACGAAAATTTTCTAAAAATAAATAATCTTCTGCATTTTGTAATAATTCTTCTTGTAAAGATATTTTTTGCTTATTTAGCAGAAGATCTGTTAATTTGGATTCCTCCTTGCCTTTGAATTGAAATCCACCAATTACTGCCTTCAAATTTGCGGGTGCAATTTCAATTTTGCCACCACCTATTATTTCAGTACCCTTCTCATCAAACAATCTAGTCACGAACGATTCTATGTCCTCTTTTATAATTTTATGAACCACAAATTTATTTAATACAACACGTATTGCTCTTAACACTCTATTTATCACCAATAATGATTTTTCAAAAATTTGATCGTTGTGAGCTGGATGGAGATCAATAGGGGGCGAATGCTCAAATTCCATTCTGACACGAGTGAGATATGATCTTCCCCACCTATCATTTTCATAGAAAGTCTGACCACTAAACCTCATACTAGATTTTGAACGTGGAGGCGGATGAAATTGTGTTAAGGTTAGATTACAATCAAAATCATCCATTAAAACTTTCTTACGATTCATTTCAGGAATTGGTAATCCAATCGGTAGATCAAAATCAATTTGAGATCTCTTTACTTTGCCTTTTACATCCCACTCTGAGGTACCATTCTTGAATTGAATATTGCTTATTTCCAATTATTTTTCTGAAGATAACTTTATCAAGGTCTCTATTTTGTTTTGTCCTGACAAAAGTTTGATTCCAGCGTGTTTGCAGACATATTTTTGAGAGAGTTTAGCTCTGAAAATTTGCCTAACAAAATTCTCAGAGAACATAAAGATATTCAAAAATGGCTAGAAGATAAAATTGAAAATTTTAAACCATGACCAGTCTTGAAGATGTACAATTCTAGCAAATCTTTAAGGTCATACAAAACAAGTAGAACTGTGTCCAAAAATCAAGAAGTTCTTGACTTCATTTCAAGCAGGGTTATGCCGTACCTTATACTATTTTTTCCTGTAATAGTGGCTGGTGATTTATTATACCTCTCATGGGCACTTGAACAAATTCCAAATTTTAAATCCCCTCTTGATAACTTGTTTCAAGCAGGTTTATTATTTGTCATATCGACATCTATAGCCGCTATTTACACTACATATGTAACAGACAGAAGAATTAACCGCCTTGAATCTACAGGTAAAAAAATTGCCAGTCTTGAATTCAGATTAGATAAAAAAATTGAACAATTAGAATCAAGATTAAATGAAATAATTAGCAACCAGGAGACAAAAATATGTGATTGTTCTACTAAGATTGAAATTCTAACTCAAATAGACTTATTAAAATCCGAATTAGAACGAGAAAAAACAAGTCAACTAAAAAATTAGTTCTAAAATTTAGAAAATTCTATTAATTTAGTATTTTTTAAGAGTCATTTTTAAGAACGGGATTGAATAACTTCATTTTTCATGCTTTCAATGACTCCGTTTAACATTTTTTTAATGCTTTCAATAGATTGAATTTCTCCATTGAGTCCTTCCTCACTCCATACCCAATCTTGATTTAATACTTTAAACATAGTAGAATACGTATCAGTTTGATTTATTATTAGAGCCGCAAGAAGCGGATCTTTAAGATATCTTTCTATCTTTGGAATATTATCTCTTAAGCGTTGGATATGATAATCAACAATATCTCCTAATCGCTCGGCGGAGGAGATGAGAGTTTTTCTATTTACTTCACTTCTATCATTGATATAATCTACCAACCATCTCTGTAGTATTTGATGAAAGTTTTCAATTGAGTTAAGATCTTCAATAATCCTATTTCCCCATACATCTTTCCACGCGCCTTCACGTTTGTATTCTTCATCAATAATCTGATTTTGTTTTATGATCAGTTTGTCAACTTTCCCTCCAAGTTTTCTTTGATAAAGCAGAATTGCTAATCCGACACACCCTGATATTGCAATAGTTGTTACAATATCACTAATTTCCATCATGTTTTCATCTAATCAGTTTAATGATTTAACCAATCTCCAACAACTCACCCTTTCAGTTAACTTCTAGATGGACAGCAAATCTCCCTCGTAAAAGGGGGGGATTGTATTTTTACTCATTGTCGATAAACTCCTTTGCTGTTAATTAAAATAAAAAATTGGGAAAGAAGTTTTGTAGCGAGCCTTACAGGATTCAAACTTTCTGAGTAAATCTGAATCTTGTTGAAATTACTATGACACCAATAATTGATATTAAGAAAATCACTCCTGCAAGCGAATCAAATTCTGGCACCTCTTGAGTAGAAAGATCTCTGATTGTTTTCAGCAAATCGGAATCATAAAGCATCCTGTAGTCTGGATAACAATTCAACATTTTCCAGATTGAGAGGAACATTCACTTATATGAGACATTTGTAAAGCACGAGCTGTTATGCTTGATAAAATTTTAATTCTTTCAGTATTAGCTGCCATAGTATCGCTCCTAGCATTTCCAATTGAAGACGTACATGCGGCTTCTTATGAATTAACAACAAGCGATTCCAATGGAAACTGTGAAGCATTAAGTGGAACTTGGGATCTTGGTTCGAATACATGTACCATTAGTTCTATTTCTGGTATAGGATCAGGCTATGTGCTGACGATTGATTCAGGAGTAACTTTGCATGTAGATATCCTAGGCACCTTTAGTAATGGTGGCACTATAAACAACAGCGGTACTATAAACAACAGCGGTACTATAAACAACACATTCGCCAACCTCAACAACTTGTCAGGCGGCGTAATCAACAACAGCGGCACCATCAACACCACCACTAGCAGTGGCACTATAAACAACAGTGGCACTATAAACAACAGCGGTACTATAACCAGCTTCATACTCAACAGTGGCATCATATACAATAGCGGTATTATAAACAACAGCGGCACTATAAACAATGACAGTGGCACTATAGGCAACATCGGTGGTACTATTAATAACAACAACGGTGGTACAATTAACAACAACGGCGGTGCTACCATTAACAACACTGGTACCATTAACAACAACAGTGGCGGTACCATTAACAACAACCCAACCGCTAGCACTATTAACAACATTTGTACTGGTGTAATCAATCAAAATGGAATATTTTCAGGTAATCCAATCAATAACATTCCATGCGGCACAGATGATACAGATCCTGCGCTGTTAGGCCCTATTACAGCACCAGCAAATCCAGTTCAAGTAAACACACAGCTCACTGCAAGTGATTCTTTCACAGATGATTCAGATGATACTCATACCGCAACTTGGAACTGGGGTGATAACACGACTAGTACTGGTACGGTGACAGAGTCTGGTGGTTCTGGTTCTGTCCAAGATATCCATACATACACCACACCTGGAGTGTATACTATCACGTTAACAGTAAACAACAGCGATGGTACCACATCTACTTCACAATTCCAGTTTGTTGTAGTATATGATCCAAATGGTGGGTTTGTCACAGGTGGCGGTTGGATAAACTCGCCACAGGGGGCTTATGCAGCTGATCCTTCTCTGACAGGAAAAGCTACTTTTGGATTTAATTCCAAGTATCAAAACGGAGCCACGGTTCCAACTGGCAATACAGAGTTTAACTTCAAAGTTGCCAATCTAAACTTCCACTCTACAAGTTATAATTGGCTTGTCATTGCAGGAGCAAAGGCCCAGTACAAGGGTACTGGTACAATAAATGGAGTAGGTAGTTATAACTTCATGCTCACAGCCATTGACGGTGAGATAAACGGTGGTGGCGGAATTGACAAGTTCAGAATGAAGATAACTGACAGTAACAGTGGTCTAGTATATGACAACCTCCTAAACGCCTCTGACAGTGCAGACCCAACTACTGTACTTGGCGGCGGAGATATAATCATCCACAAAAGCTGATGAACAAAACGATTAAAAAACAGGACTCAAGAATTGTTCTTAAGGATTCTCCAAACAAATCATAACTATGATAACACCTGAATTGCGTAGTACTATACAAGATTACGAAATAAGACAAATTGCGTCGTGCCTTACAGGACTCAAACCAATCAGCTAAAACCAATCAGCCAAATAAAAAATTTGGATTATTAACAAATCCTCAATTGCTTAATAAAAATCAAAAAAATGGGGGTGGACGCGCTAAAACTGTTATGGCGTGAACCTTCGAGCCCGCGTCATTTTTAATTTAAAAATGTAATATAATTTTCAAATCCACTTGTTTTTCTCACAAGTTATTTATCTTCATTATTTTACGCATATACTATGAAAGACGTAGAAATAAAGATGGAAAATTTGAACATAAAACCTCATACTGAGATCAAAGGTAAGATTCAGGTGAACTATTCTGGTCGATACGATGGTGTTGTTGTGAACACACAGATATTAAATTCAAATCAACTCATAGTTTACAAATCATATAACGGTAAAGTCATTTCTCAAAATCTATCACGGTTATTCATTAACAAAAATGACATGCCGCAAAACATGGTAGAATTTACAGCTATGATAGAATTTGAACCAAGTCAAACTCATGATGTAAAGTTTCGTGTATCCATAATACAAGAACACAAAGAGATTGAAAGTGATATCGTGTTAGCCAAGTTAACACCATAAAGAACTATTGATAATTCAAATTATAAATTAAATAGATGCTAACTAGGAGGTTGTAGCACCATGCACAACGTCAATTTCGCCTGTCATCCAAGGATGTGGTTCACAGTGATACTTTATTGTCGCTTCTTGAGTAAATAGGAATTGGTAGTCTGTTCCAGCCTTGATTATTCCAGGAGAGCCAAATTCACCACTGTATGCATCTTTGAACTCACTACCCTTGTCTGGGGTTACAGTATGACCAGTTTCAGGGCTAGTGTTTTTCCAAATAATTAGATTGTTTACACCAAGCTGAGACTCTATTTTCTTTGGTACATAATTCTGCTCTTGGTCTTTATTTTCAGCACCTGGTACTATAGTTATAGTAGTAGTTTCACCAGGATGCAATACCTTTTCGGGAATTATTGGTTTTGCATTTAATTCTGGGACAAAATATAATTGATAATATGAAACTCCAACAGCAGCCCCAATTATCACTGCTATCAATCCTATTCCATAAGCATGACTTGAACTTGGAAGGCTCAACTGATAATAATTTTTTTGTTTGTCATATAAAGTTATTCGATCGTATAAATTAGAAAATAATTTATGGCTTTTTAAGATCAGATGTTCCAACCGTTGGTTCTCTAATATTTTCAAGATTTACAGTTTTTATTTTAGGTGCTGGTGCAGCATTTGCGGTTGTTACCGATGGTGGATTTTCTTTTCCAGGAAGTGTTGTGGTAGAATCTGGCGAAGTGCCTATTGGTTTTGGAATTTCAGCAGTTGCCTGTGGTGGAGGAGTTGGAATCTTCTTTGTTTCACTTAGCCCATGTCTGTAAAGATGGAACATGCCAGCAAACACCATCAAAATCAATCCTACTAGAAAGAGTGAGAAGTTTTTCATTCCAGATAGCGCTGCATTATACGCTGCAATATTAAGATACACTTGAAATGCCAAAAGTGCAATAATTAGCCAGTTGATCCATTTTCCTGACAAGTTTATTTGAGCTACTTTATGCGGTCCCTTTGATGCCGCAAGCTTTGCTTTTCTTTCAGCTTCTTTGGCAAGCTTAATCATCATATATGAGAAACCAAATCCAATTGGAACCAGCAATAACATTACTGCGTAAAAGAATACCGGGTCTATGACAAGTCTAGCTACAAGTGCCTTTGTTGTGTCTGGAGAGATATAGAATCCCCAATATGTGGTCACCATAACCTGAGCTATTCCAGTTATTCCAAATGCAGTAATTATGGGTCTGTCCTTCCAAGAGAATTTCTTGTACCTATCAATGAACGGAGTCAAAGCAAGAGCTATGATAAACATCGCAGGCCAAGCTACTCCGGTTACAAATTTGTCATATTGTGTTCTAAGAAATGCATAGATTCCTGTCAGATACCATTCCGGTACAGTGATTCCTGGAGGTACCGTGGGTTCAAATTTGGAACCAAGATCAACTGGAAAGACTCCACCCGTGATAAATATCGCACCACAAATTGCCATGACCATTGGAATATCGAAGACCAAAAATCGTGGCATATGAACTGCCATTAGACCAAGCATTACGATCGGCAAAACAAATACGTGTTGTGCATAGAATCGTAGAATAAAGTCTGCAAATCCCGAGCCAAACATGGCATCACGTATGGTTGGTCCTGCTACCGGTATAGAGTTTGTAAGTGACGCAGCGATACTAAGTGCAAGCTCAGCTCGTTCACTAAATATTATATCATAACCTGTAAAAGCTTCAAGTATTGTTACTGTACCAAGAATGACTCCAGTAAACCAGATGAGTTCATTTCTTATCTTGTATCTTCCGCTAAAGTATTGATAATACATGTGTAACACTGCTAAAAGAACCATTGCGTTAGATGCATGATAATGAATATTTCTTATCATAAAACCAAACGGAACGGTATCGTTTATTTTTGCAACACTGTCCCATGCTCTATCCAGTATGGGTTGATAGTAAAACATCAAAAGTGCTCCAGAAATTCCTAAGATTATAAAAGTCACAAATGTAAGCATTCCAAGAAATCCAAATGGACTTACAAATCTTGCAGGAAATGAAAATTTAGTACCAATAAATATGGTTCTTTCAAATCCATCCCAAATCCAGTAGAAAAAATCTACCAGACCGTTTCTACGTTTTAAGGAAGCGACCATATCCTACAATTCCATTTACATTTACATCCCATTTAGCTGGTAGAAACCATAAATTTCCATCATTATCTGCTTCAAGGTATAATGTTGCAAGAACGTTTGATGGAGGAGCTTGAAGTGATGCCGGTCCTGCAAAAGATTTCCCTGTAAGTGGGTTGTACATGCTTCCATGACACGGGCATTCCCCCCTTTTTCTTCCATCTTGAGGCCAGTATTTCCAAAGACACCATAAATGTAAACATACCATACTATACACACGAAAAGCACTAACATCTTCCATGTCTCCACCAAGCTCTGATGGGAGTCTGATAAACTGCCATTTTCTGAACGCTTCTTTGTCAAGAACTGTATCTCCAGTTAATGGATAAGTAACCACTTGAGAGATATTTTTTGGGAAACTTTTTACGTTTGCTTGAGTTCCATCTGGTAGTATAACTTTAGCTTTTTGCAGAACAGTATTTGAAGGATTTGGCATGAATTGGCCCCAAGGAATAAAAGGGGTAAAAGCAAGAGCAGTTCCTGCAGCTGCCAATAACTTTAAAAAATCACGCCTAGACAGAACGTTTCTAGCACTAGAATCCTGCTCAGACATCTAAGCTTTCGTTTTTGAAAAATTGCATATAAACCTTGTCTAACTTATCTTGGAATTTTTTAATTTTTTAAAAGTAATTATACTTATGGCAGTTGCTGCAGCAACTCCAATTATTATTTCTGTTAACATATAATAAATTTCATTAGACGATTCCTTTCTTTCTGGAGATAATATTTTACTTATAGCATTATTGTCAATGTTTACTACTATCGTTTGTACTACTTCATTTCCTGCCTTGTCTTTTGTTAAAACGGTGATGTCATATTTTCCATTTTCTAATGTTCTTGTATCAAATTGTACAGATTTCTTATCCAATATTTTTTGGTGTGGCAGAATAACTGTTATTCCCCCATGATCTAACAAGTTCTGTTCATTTATTTCAAGATCTATTGTAGCCACATTTGAAATGGTTGAACCATTTGTTAGAGATTTAAAGATGATTTCAGGTGTAGTATTATCAATTGTAAACATAGATTCCTTCGATATGGTGTGTCCAACCGTATCTGTTACAACTAATCGAATAGTATGTGTTCCTTCAGTTAGTTGTTGAGACAAGATTGATAACCTAGTTTCATTAAATTTTTGTGGTCCAACTCCATCAAGATAATATTTTATGCTGTCAATATCTTCTCCTATTATTTTTGGTTCAATTTTGAATGTATTATTAATAAATTCAGGTATACCAAATTGTATTTGTGGACCATTTTCATCAGGTAGAATAGTAAAAAATTTTGCAGTTATTGTTGTTTGCTCATCTATAGATTGTCCTCCAAACAAAGTTGAGTGCATTAAAATGGAATATGTTCCAGTCTGGTTAATTGGGGCATACAATACGGTTGATGTTGCATCTTTGTTTTTTATAGGATAAAATCCTCCGCCTTCACTGAATGGTGGACTGGTACCAAGCCAATCACCAGTTGGCCAACCTTGAAATTGTCCTAGTATTCCTGCTGGAACATTTGTTTGTACAATTCTTCCTTGAGGATCTACTACAAATAAAGACAGATTTGTGTCCTTATTTTCCCATGAAATATTTAATGAAACTGCATTTATTGTTCTGTCTTGAACATCAAAATAATATTGTCTCCAATCACCTGCATTATACCTGTTTGACATATCAAACGCACCGCCAATGTATCCATTACCATATAACACATCATCATTTTGCGTACCTTCTATAACAGTAGGCAAGTCTTTTGGTTGAAGTTTCTTTAAGACTCCAAAAGAAACCGGGACATTAACTTCATGTAAGTTGTCTTTGAATGAAAGAAATCCTTGATGAACACCAGGCATAGAATCTAATGGTACAACAAGTGTTGCCACTATCTGAATTGATTTGTATGGTGGAACTTGTATATCATTATAGTTTATCCATACATCGTTCCAGTTTTGCTTTTTGTAATAACTAGCAGTAATGGTATAATCCATTGATGTAGAGTTTTTCTTTGTATCTCCCTGCCAATAAGAAAATCGTGTTGGGACAGGATACACGCCAACTAGCGGAACATGTTTGATTTTTGAAGTGGGATCTGAAACTTGTAGTTGTTGAACTGTTCCCCAAGAACCTCCTCTGTTTATCATTGAAAGCTCTGTGTAATCAGGTTTACCGTCTTTATTTTTGTCGTCCCAATCATATAGGTAAAGAGATGAAATCTTGATATCGTCTGCGTACATCTTAGATGATGCATTCAAAAAATCTGAAAATGGAAAGTTGAGATTAAGGATCATCAATGATGCATCATTTGGAATAGGTTTTGATTTTTTGAAGAAAGAAAGTAGATCAAAATGCTCTTTTACATTTTCAAGAGGCACGTAATTTGGTCTATATACCCCAGATTTATTTAACAGAGGATCTTGTAAATTTACAGTAGTAGCATCATTGTATTGTGATTTCTTGATCAATTCAAGAATTTTTGGTGTTATTTTAATTTCAAGTGTTTTGTTTGTTGGATTTTCAATAGTAAAGGTGGCAGAAGTTCTATCACCAGGAAGCAATCTACCTCCAAACCATGAAGTTTGTGGAAAAGAATTATTGTTTAATTGAAATCTTTCTAAGCCCATTGAAGATGAATTCAATGCTTTAATTGGAACGTCCAAGATCTTTTTTATGTTAGAGTACGATGCGTTGTTATATACAACAAATGTTTCATCTTTTCCCTTAACAAAATTTACAGCATTTGTTACATTTACTAATCCAGATCCTTGTGTAAATGGATCATTTTTCAGATCAGTTGCGGTCGACATCAGAATATTTTCTATTTTAAATGGATCATATTTTTCGCCTTTCTGTTTTAGACTTTCCATCAATACAGCCGCCGAACCAGCAACAAGTGGAGCTGCCAAACTTGTTCCGCCAAAAAGTGCAAATGGATCAGTTGCATTTTTGTTATATTTTGTGACACTTGTTGGAGTAAAGCTGTATTCACCAATTCCCATTAAATCAGGTTTTGGATCACCTACTAAGCTAGGGCCTCTGCTTGAAAAACCTGCAACTTCACCTGAGAAATAAGTACTGTTTCCAAATCTTGGTTGATTCTTAAACGAACTAGAACCAATGTATACGTTGTTTGTCACAGCCCCTATTGTCAGAGCATATGGCGCAGCATCTGGAGTGCCCAAAGTTCCATACCCATGTCCTGCATTTCCTGCGCTACTCACAACAAGTATGCCCGGATAGTTTTTGTCAAGAGAACCTGGTACTTCAAGTGCACTTAACAATAGAGATTGTATATCAAGTCCTGGCACTGATTGCAAAATTGGAAAGGTGGAAATCCCCCAACTATTTGACAGTATGTCAACTCTAGGTTTTCCATCAAAGACCCATGCATTTTTTTCTTGATTAAATCCAGCAGCCCACAGCCAACCATACACTGCATCACCAAACCACAATGCTTTGATTGGGACAATTTTTGCCCCAGGTGCTACACCTCTTAGAGAATATTTTGTAGTGTTACCGTAAACATCATACTTTTCAATTCCTTTTGATGTTATTGATGCAGCTGTAGAAGTTCCATGGCCTTGAAAATCATACATTATACCCAAGTAATTTCCTTTTGTATCGATTGGGGCTAGTAGAGTCCCATTGGCTGCTCCAATTTTTTTATCAATCATTGACGAGTTCCCTATCACTCCATAAACATCAAGCACTCGTGCACCAACAGTACCTGCGCTATAATCTAATTTTCCATCATGGTTTGAATCATATACAAGAAATTCTTTTCCATTTCCCAAAGTAATTGGAGTCTCATCTGTAAAATCATAATCATATTGTGGAAGACTGTCTATAGGTAGATCAAAACGAGTAAAATCTTTCCAAGAATCAGACATGTCAGGTATTATGGTATCATACAAACCTGCGATTTTGGAATCAACTACAAGTACTGGAACAAGTTGCAAGCGTGATGATTGACCTTGTAAAACATTTTCATAAATTACACCAAAGTGATATATGCCATTTTTTGAAATTATGAAACTCTTACTATTCTTTCCAATTTGATAATCGTTTGATGTAGTGCCAGTAAGAACAGGACCACTACCGCCTTTAGGATACATTGAGTTGAAGACTTTAATATTAGTACCATTCCCATTTTTGTTTAGGTTCAGAAACACCCCTTTAGAATTCACATAAACATTGGAGGTAATGTTTTTTGGAATTGCTGCAGTATAGTTTTTTATTATTCCCTTATCATTTATGTTTGCGATAAAAGTTGCATTTGTTAAAACTAGACCCTGACCGTCAGCGTCAATCATAACTGGGACGTTATTTTTGTCACGCGAAACAGAGCCTAGAACATCAGGGTTTGAAAAATCTGTCCCCGTGTCTACGATTCCAATTGTTATTCCTTTTCCAGTATAGCCATATTTTTGATAAACATCTTCAGTACCAAGAATCTTTCCTATTTTAGATCCTTCTTGAACAATCACATTTGTATTAACTTGATTTAAAGAATCAAACTCTAAAGGAAAATCTTCAATTACTGTATATCCTTTTGATTTAAGATTCAACATATCATTTTGAGAAAAAACTCCTACAGAAAAAAAACCATTTTTTGAGCTTGTGTCAAAGATTAAGTTGTGTACAATTGATCTTACATCTGAAATAGGACCAGAGCCAAAGACCACATATCTTTTTACAGGATTTTCATATGACTGCGGCAAGAATGTAATAATGCCAGATTTTTCTGCAAAATCAATAGTCTGATTTGGATGGATAAGATCAACATCATAAAAAGCAGAAGCAGGTTTTGCAACTGTAGAAAAAAGTAGTATGAAAATTAAAAAAATTGTTAATTCCTGAATGACAAAAAAGCCTTTCTTTGCCATTATTGTTATCTTCGCCTAGCGAGAATTGTTATTTGCAATGCAATAATTATTGCTATCAATGCGACAACAGGAAGGAACAACGAATTAATTTGTCCCGACGCTGCTTCCAGATTGTTAACGGATACTGACATGGAGGTTACGCTTTGGTTTATGTGTTGGTTTGCTTGAGTTACTGATTGTTGGCTACTGTTTAATACTTGGGCAAAACCCCCAATTTCTGATTTTAACTTGTCTAATTCTTGTGATGTAGAATCCAAAACTGAGTTTAGTTTTATTATTTGATTTGATATTCCCTCAATGTTTTGTTTGAGTACAACTGTTGCTGCAGATGCATGAGAGATACTTCCTTGGTCAAAAGCTATCATATGGAATACATAAGTTCCTTCCTCAGGCGGTGTGTAATCAACATAATAGATCCCCTGATGAAGAGTTTGGAAAGAGTTGGCCAGGCTTACTACGGTACCATCAGGCAGATGTACATGTGAAGTACCTAGAAGTTTTGAGGGAGAACCTGCAACCAAAAGTCCATCACTTGTTACTTGGACAAATACTCTAATGGGTTGATTTACTGCCGCTGTTTGTGGTGCAAAGATGATCGCATTTAGAATCCTTTGTACTGGGACTTCTATAGGAGTAGATGATTGAGTAAACTTTACATCAATTTGTTGTGATATGCCTTTTTCTGCACTTGCTATTGCTTCCACAGAATATGTACCATATGCAAAATTTGTTGTGGCATTAGGCCACCGTATTAGAATATGATCAAAGTCACCGTTGTTATTTGCAGTGATTTGATCAAATTTTGTAATTGTACCATCTGGAGCAAAAAGCCGTATAATTAATGGTTCATTTGGCAATGCCTTTCCATACACCAAAAGAGGTTGACCATCTGAATACACTTGTTTGTCAGTGTATACTTGTAATGCAAAGGCTTGTACCACAGATAAATTTGTGACCAATATTAAAAAGAAGAAAAGCATAGTTGTTATTTTCAACCTATTCATGATCATTCCATCCCATAGATATTAGTTCTGTTAAATATGAACAATTTATTCATCTAAATTATAATCAATAAAAGATTTGATCTTTACTGTAAAATATCATTCCTTTAATCAATGTGGTATCTATCAGAGCTCATTGAATTTATAGCAACCATGGAAAAGTTGGATTGCTCATTTTTCATTATTGTAGCAGATGCATTTCTAATGATTAATTCGTATAAAGATTCGGGTTTTAGCTGCAAAACTGTTGAGATCATTGCTTTGATTGGATCCATGTGAGTTACAAGTAAAATATTTTCGTTGTTATGTTTTTTGGAACAATAGTTAACCATATCAAGAATTCTTTTTTTCACACTAGAAAAGGGTTCAACGCCATTTTGTTCTATCACAGGATTATCTTGATAAAATTTTAAAAAAATATTACCATGTTTAGCAAACATTTCTTCATATAACATTCCTGAAAAGCTTCCCATCTCAATCTCTGTTAATCGTGGATCTATCTCATACTGAAGATTTAATTTATCAGACACTATTTTTGTTGTATGTATAGCACGCTCTATAGGACTAGAATAAATTGCAGAAATTTTAAGTGGTTGTAGAAAAGCTGCTATTTTTTCTGCCTGTTGCAGTCCAAGTTCTGTTAATGGAATTCCTTCGGATCGTCCAGCAAGAACTCTTTCGACGTTGTTTGTAGCTTGCGCATGGCGTAAAAAAATAATCAAGGACAATATTACAAAAGATATTGAATAGAGATAATAATAACATTACCAGAGCATGATTTTATGAAGATTGGAATCATAGGCGGGACAGGAGGAATGGGAAAAGGTTTCGCTATTCGATGGTGCAAAAATCATGATGTTTTAATTGGTTCAAGAGATTCTATTAGAGCGACAGAATCAGCTCTTGAATATTCTAAAAATGCTTCTGAACAATATGGAACATTTAACGGTACAATAACAGGAAAAGACAATCTTTCTGTTGCAAAAGAAAGCGATGTATTGGTTTTATCAATTCCCTATGAGAATATTGATTCAATTTGTTCACTATTACTTCCAAATGTAAAAAATGATTGTGTCGTAATTTCACCTATAGTTCCATTGACAAAAACGGATGCAGGATTTGAATTCATTTCTTTTATAGAAAAAAAGCCATCTGCGTTTGAACTTGTACAAAAACATATGAAAAATAAATCCAAGCTTGTTGCTGCGTTTCATACCATATCAGAAAAAAAATTGATAGATTCAAAACTAATCTTGGATTCTGATATTTTTGTATGCGGAGATGACCAAAATTCCATAGACATAGTCAATGAATTGATCAAAGAAATAATCTCTCTAAGGCCTATATTGCTTGGTCCTGGTTCCCTTTCTTATCTTGCCGAAGTAGCAACACCGATACTTTTGAATGCAATGATTAAAAACAAAATGAGAAATCCCGGAATAAAGATAATTTAAGTAAGAATAACCAATCAATGTTAGATTTGCATTATAGACGTAACAGAAATTGGTTTACTGCAATGGGGGTGTTGTTTATAGTAATGGCCGGAATCATTCTTATTAGAAATTTGCTTATTTGGGGGCCAGAGTTTGTTGCTGATTTTTTCACATCCCCTGAGATCACTAATGAAAAAATATCAGTAGGTATGATTGGAATTGGATGTTTTTTGATCTTTTTGGGCACAAGGAATGAAGTAAATGAAAACATCTGAATTTTTAATGTCTCAGAAAATTTTGAGGCTGGCTACGATAGACAGTAAAAATAATCCACATATCGTTCCTGTATGGTATGAATTTAGAAATAACAAATTCTATGTTGGAACCAATACAAGAACAAAAAAGGCCAAAAACGTCAAAAAAAACCCAAAAGTAAGCTTTTGTGTTGACGTAGGAATAAAATCTCCAGATATTTTTGGTGTTATGTGTATTGGTAAGGCAAGATTGATTTTAGAAAAAAATCAAGTATCGTTTATTGCAAAAAGAATTTTGAGGCGATATTTTAAAAGTTTGAAGACAAAGTCTGCCCAAGAATTATTAGATGATACAAATTGCATTATAGTAATATCACCAAGAAAAACAACTGTTTGGAAATTTTAAGTCACAAACTCTTCTATTTTGTCAAGGGCTTTTTCCAGCACATTAATTTCAGGTAAGAATACCATCCTAAAATGGTCACTGCCATACTTTGTGCCAAATCCGGAACCATGAACTGTAAGGATTCCTTTTGATTTTAAAAGCTCAAGGACAAATTCTTTATCTGATTTGTATTTATTGTTCTCTATTTTTGGAAAAGCGTAGAAAGCTCCTTTAGGAATTGGACAGCTAAGTCCATGCATTCCGTTTATTCGTTTGATAACATAGTCTCTTCGCTTTTTTAGCTCCGAAACAAATTTAGGAATATAATCTTGTGGACCTCGAAGTGATTCTAGTGCAGCATGTTGAACTGGTAGATTAGATGCAATTCTTACTCTAGCAAGCTTTGGAACGTTTTCACGAAGAATATCAAGTTTCTTGGAATCATTAAATGCAATATAACCAATTCTCCAACCAGACATTAGATGTACCTTGGAAAATCCATTTAGTAGTATTATGGGGGAATCACCACCAACCTTTCCAATACCCACAAACTTTTCATCAAAAACTATTTGATCGTATATTTCATCACAGATTATGTACAAATCATTCTTAATTGCAATATCAATCAAATCTTTGAGGGATTTTTCACTAAAAACAGCTCCAGTCGGGTTGTTTGGGCTGATAAAGCATATTGCTACAGTTTTTGATGTAATCTTTGATTTTACATCGTCAAGATCTGGGGTTGAGTTGTTAAGATCTACTCCAAACTCTACTGGAACTCCACCAAACAATCGTACATACGAAGCATATGGAGGATAGTATGGGCCAGGTATCAAAACTTCATCTCCTAGTTCAACAATCGATGCCATCAACATTTCCAACCCTTCTGAAACACCGTTAGTTACAATAATATCATCTTCAGTTGTCAAGAGACCTTTTCTTTTTTCTTTTTCAGCAATAGCTTGTCTTAGCTCTGGCAGTCCCTCTGATGGAGCATAATAATTTTGATTGTTTTTAATTGCCTTGATTAAAGCGTCTTTGACATTTTCTGGCGGTTGAAATCCATATGCCACAGGATCACCTATGTTAAGATAGGTTATTTTCTGCCCTTGTTTTTCCAATATTTTTGCAGAAAGTGTGATATCGCGTATAGCATATTCAACACCAGCTACTCTTTGTGATATTTTCAATTATCTAGACAGATATTTAGCCCCGTTAAATTCTTACTTGATCGGACCCGTTGCATAGCCCGGATAGTGCGGGTGGCTTCGGACCACCAGGTCGAGGGTTCGAATCCCTCCGGGCCCTTTATAGAGTGGATTTTAAGACAGAAAAACAAATACTAACTGCATGAAAAAGTTTACACCGTTTAGAATTGGATTGTCTTTAATGATTATTGGTTCAATTTGGGTAGCACTTGCATTTTCTACTGCAGAAAAAACATCACAAGATCTGAGTATCGGCACCAAAGAAAATGTCAATATTGATCTAGGTTTAAAAGGCAAAGGACTTGGTTTTTATAAAATTACAATTCCTAACTATTCAAAAGAAACAGTATTAGTAAAAGTATTAGATCCTCAAGGAAATATGATAGATCTTAAACGAATAGAAACAAAAATGTCTGTAAACTATTTTGAATTTATTTACACTGGAAAATATACTCTGGAAATTACTAACCTTTCGGAAACCCCCACACAAATTAAAGCAGAGTTTGGAAATACAAAATCAGCAGAATTTACATTTCCCTCGTTTATAGCACTCATTGGCGCTTGCTTGATTGTATGGTCTGGCTACAAAAGATTGCGAAACTATAGTACTGCGCACCCTGAAGAGAATAAATCGTAAACTGGTATGCACAATACTACTGAAGTAAAAAGTATAATTAAGTTAAAAGCTATCCAGGATGCAGATAAAAGTACTGTCAGAATAGCAACTGGAATAACTTTTCTTGTCTTTCTTTTGTCAATTTGACAGAGCGTCATAAAACTACCAAGTGCACTTAGAAAAAGCCCTGTTTCAATTGTAAGATGAGACGGAGTTACCAAACCGTCTACGCCGTATATTTCATGTGAAATGGAATCAGCATAACCCCCTACAAGTTGTAAAATTGAACCTAAAAGTATAATCTTTATTCCTTTAAACAGAATTTTGTTTTTGGAGTTTAGAAACAAAATGATCATACCCAATACTGATGAACTTACAATCATTCCAACACCAGCATAGATTGTAGCATGTTGAATTGTCCAGAATTTTTCAGGTGCTCGTAGAGCATGTGTTGATGCATCCCATATTCCACCTAGAAGCTCTGTAACTGTACCACAAATAGCCAGAATGGAGATTACAAAGAGTATGGTTTTGGTTTTTGAAAGAAACGAAGTATAAATTAGATGAGATAGACGCATTTTGAAATAACTTTGTTTTATACGTAATATATAGAATTTTGTTTGCTAAAATTTAGCTTTTACTTTCTTGAGCTCTCACATATGCTATCGCTTTTTTCATTTCAAGTGCTCGTTCAAAAATTATCTTTCGCATTTCTTCTGCTTCGATTGATGTCATACCACGCTTTTGTGATTCAAAGAATATTTCTGCAAACCCTCCAGTCACATATCCTACAAAGATTCCAAATGCCACTTCGGTGTCATCTCTTGTTAGCGGTTTTAAATCAGATGCCATATTTCGCATATTCTGAGGATTTACCATTAAATTATCTATTAACGAAACAAGTGCATCCTTTAGTGGTTCTGACAGACTCATTTGTAATCATGATATGATGCAGCACAAGAACCTTACAAGATCAGATCTTATGACAAGTTTTAGATCTTTTTTGACTGATATATAGTAACTATTATACCTCATGCCATGAGGAGAGTATCCATGAGTCCAGGAATAGGGCTAATGAAAAGAAGACTTCCAACTGAAAAAGAAGCCATTCCTTTAGCAGTATCCGGAATTATAAAAAAATACAATGTTACTGAAGGTCAAATCAAAACCTTGGAAACTAAATATGATAATGAGGGTGGAGATTGGTACGTTGCCCTAGGATTTAATGAAAAAAAAGCCATTGTTAAAATGGATTCCGTTTTAGGAACAATAACAGAGATTAATGATATTTAATCAGCATTGCAAAATGTTATCTTATTTTTTAAACTGAACATTTGAAACTTCTGGTTCTTTTATAATTACTACTCCCCCATCCCTTAGTTGTTGTATAAGCTGGACGACTTCTTTTTCAACCTGTCCACGCTGAAGATTAGTCATTTGTGCAAATGCATCTACAAGTTCTGTTATCTTTCTTTGACCGTTGCATAATTTCCAAAAATCAATGATTGCTTGATTTACCATGAATCCTTGCTCATGGTCATTCATCAAAACAAGTGCACCATCTTCTTGCTTTACAACAGAACCCACACCTTGAGGCATTGCAGTTTCGTAATCTATCGGAGTGATTGTTTTTTGTTTTCCATAGTTGATTAGCTTCTTTCCTTCTTCTGACATTTTTTCTGGAGTCCATGCAGGCTCCCATACAATTTCCACATTAACGCCACTAACTCCACGAACTTTGTTTACGTATCTTTTTACATCACTAACAAGTGTTTCATGCAAAGGACAACCACGTGTTGTCATGGTCATTTTAACATCCACCTTATTGTCATCACTTACTTTGATTCCATAAATTAATCCCATGTCTACAATATTGATTGGAATTTCAGGATCCATGCATTGTTTTAGTGAGCCCAATACTTGTTCTGATGTTACTTGTATCATGAGTAATTTCTTTAATCTATGAAAATAAATACCTTACATCTGTGATTTGAACAATTTTTTTATAGATTCTTCAAAAGGCTGTTTGGCAACTCCTGCTTCTGTTATTATGCCTGTTATGAGTTCTGGTGGAGTCATATCAAAGGCAGGATTTATCACATTAATGTCGTCTGGAGCTGTCTTTTTACCTGCAATTCCAGTGACCTCGCTTGCTTTGCGTTGTTCTATAATAACATCCTCAGGATTACTTTTTAGGTCAAATGTAGAAAGTGGAGCTGCTACATAAAACGGAATTTTGTGCTGTTTTGCCATTGTTGCTACTTGATATGTACCAATCTTATTGTAAACATGACCCGTTCTTAGAATCCTATCTGCACCCACTATCACTTTTGTTACCAATCCTTTTGACATGACATATCCTACTGCAGTATCTGGAATAAGGCTAACATCAATGCCATCATGTTTTAGTTCAAAAGCGGTCAGACGCGAACCTTGCATTACTGGTCTTGTTTCCGTTGCAATTACTTTGATCCTCTTTCCGCTTTCTTTTGTTGCACGAATAACTCCTAACGCAGTACCATATCCAACTGTAGCCAGCGCTCCTGCATTACAATGAGTCATTATAGTATCATTGTTATCAAATAACTTTGCACCGTGTTTTCCCATTGTCATGTTGGTTACAATATCATCGTCTGCCATTTTTTTTGCGGTGTTTATTATTGATTTTTTTATTTCAGAGACATCATTGCCTAATTTTGCAACGTTCATTATTTTGTTTAGCCCCCATGCCAGATTAACAGCAGTAGGTCTTGTTTCAAAAAGAACTTTTCTTGCCTTTTCTAGATCAACCAATAATCTTTCTTTTGATTTTGCTTTACTTTGTAATGCTGCCAAAGCTAGACCAAAAGCACCAGAAACACCAATAGCAGGTGCGCCTCTTACCACAAGAGTTCTTATTGCATTTGCCACATCTTGATAATTAGTAAATTTTACAAAGACAAGCTTGTTTGGAAGCTTGGTTTGATTTATCATAACAACTGCATTATTTTTCCACTCTACGGTTCTAAGACTGGAATGAATTTTTGTTGCAAGTTTTGCCAATTTTGAGGTACTTATTCTGTATCCTATATTTATAATGAAAGCAATTTAGAGAAAATGCCTCTAACGCATAGTAAGATAGAAAGAAGAGATTAACCATTATATTGTAATCATTCTTGATATTAATGGTTGCTTGATTTAGCTACTATGAACAGATATGATATTTCTGGTATGTACAAGGTCTATGACAAATGGCCAGAAATTGCTAAAGAATCATACAAATCAGACCAAGATGTAGTGGACTACAAAGATATCAATCATATCGTATTTGCAGGAATGGGAGGTTCAGGTGCGCTTGGAGATATTTTTTCTTCCATATTATCAAAGACTAAAATCCATGTGAGTGTTGTTAAAGGATATCATCTTCCAAATACTGTCGATTCTAACACATTCGTTGTTACAACAAGCATCTCAGGAAATACGGTAGAAACGCTTTCGGTTTTGGATTCTGCAAACAAAGCAGGATGTAATATTGCTGCCTTTTCTTCAGGGGGTAAAATGCAAGAGTATTGTTCTAAAAATAAAATTGAGTTTCGAAATATTCGACAGTTGCATTCACCTAGATCATCTTTTACCAGTTTTTTATATACAATATTGAAAGTTTTAGGGCCTGTGCTTTCGGTAAAGAAGTCAGACATTCTTGATTCTATTAATGAGTTAGACCAAACTAGAAAAAAAATTTCCTCTACTAATCTAAACACGAAAAATCCGTCATTAAGCTTAGCAGAATGGATTTCTGGCATTCCAGTAATTTATTATCCATTTGGTTTAGAGCCTGCTGCCATAAGATTTAAAAATTCTCTTCAGGAAAATGCAAAAAGACACGTCATGATAGAAAATGTTGTAGAATCCAGTCATAATGGAATAGTCTCTTGGGAAAGAGAATCCGTTGCTCAACCCATTTTATTAGAAGGACAAGATGATTATATTAAAACCAAAGAGAGATGGAAAATACTAAAAGAATATTTTCAGGATAGTAAGATCGATTATAGAGAGGTTTCCTCTGTTAAAGGAAGTATTTTATCCAAACTTATCAATCTAATTTATCTTTTGGATTACACCAGCATTTATCTTGCAGCATTATCAAAAATAGATCCATCACCTATAAAATCTATTGATTATATAAAAAGCAAAGTATTATGAATTTTTTATGAAAAACAAATAGGCCTATCTATTTGGTTTTTTTGTATACTTTTTTTCTTGCAATTATAGTGGAAATTACAATAATCGTAATTGCTATAATCTCATAGGTCCAGTCTTCCATACCAAACGATGTTTGTTGACTGTAAAATGTAACAAAGAAAGGGGAAATCTTTTCCATTTTTTCTCATAACCAACGCTTGTTTGCATTAATGTAGGTTTTCATAAACCACTGTAAAAACGATATCTCGTTATTTTCCAGATTGGATTTTTCAAGTGCTTTATAATATTGGTATCGTTGTGCATACGGTATGTTCAGCATCGGGTATTTTTTTTCATCTAGGATACAATTTATCAACAATCTGCCAACTCTCCCATTTCCATCGCCAAACGGATGAATTGATTCAAACTTGAGATGTACCAGCGCAGCAAGTTCAACAGGATTTATTTTGGATTTTATCTTATGATACCACGAAAAAAATGCTTGTATGCTATCATAGACTTTATCACCTGATGGAAATTGGGTCTTACTACTATGCACATAAACATCATAATCTCTGATCTGACCGGCAAGATCCAGTTTGGTCTTGTTGAACATTCGTGTATGCCAGTATCTAACGGTATCAAATGAGATTTGTTTTTCATGCTTGAGCATTTCAAAAAACATTTGCTCTGCAAGTTCAGCTTCAATCATATCCGATTTTGGTTTGTTGAAAGGTGTTATACCGTCACGGAGCAGTCTTTCTGTATCAAGTCTTGTCAGGCTTGAGCCTTCGATTTTTTGCGTGTGATATGTAAATACAATTGCAAAATCTTTCACCTCCTGTTCCACTGCTGATTTTGGCATTTTTTTTCTATTCTCGATAAACCTCTTTTGAATATGTTCTAATTTTGGATACCAATCTTCACGATAGATTGATATCATGAACATTTTTTTTTGTTCATCTATGTTTTTGGGAATTTCTGTACCAAGATAAAGTTCATGCGTGTGGTGTTTAAGATAATAATATGTACCATTTCCCCTTCTTCTTATGACGAGTGTAACCATGATATATTATTACCACTGAATTATTTAAAAATCTTTAGTTTTATGAAAAAACAGTGGCAAGCATATATCTGTCGCTTTGATTTGCGTATTTTAGTTAGATACACAAAACTTTTGTAAAATCATATCCCCCCATCTTAAAATTTAGAACCAAATTTTCACCCGTTAATTTACCAGTGTATAAAAAGTCAACTAGGAAAAGAGATCTCGTCTGAAAATCTAACTGGAAAAAATTCGTCATTGAGCCTAGCAGAATGGATCACTGGTATTCCTCTCGTTTACTATCCCTTTGGTTTACAGGCTGCAGCAATAAGATTCAAAAACTCTATTCAAGAAAACGCCAAGATCCGTGGACCCTACATCTATCAGATCCATTGATTTCATTAAGAACAGACTTTCGAATTAATCGTGTAATCCTATGTTATCAAACGTAGATGTAAATTCCATGGTCACATAACCTAAGAAATGACATACGCGTTGCTGCTGAAACTATCAAAATACAATGCTACTAGATAATCAGATTCATGGTAAGATCAAATCAAAAAAATTTAGATCAGGTGCACTCTTACTCTCTGTTATCAAAGTTGAAATCCACGAAAGATTTTAAATCGAATCCTTGTGAAAAACATGCATGAAGATAAATCATATTCTGGTGCCATATGACGGCTCAGAACCCTCAAGAAGAGCTTTTCAATTTGCTCTCGACCTTGCAAAAAAATACAATTCCCCAATCATAGCAGTAACTTGTATACTGGAAAACTATTATGAACCATATACTGAAACACCAGAAGCACAACGGGCTGCACTACATTCACAAAATATTGCTGCATCAAAATTGATCTCCATGCTGGAATTTCAGGCAAAGGAATCAAATGTGGAATTCAAGGGATTGGTTTTGAAAACAACTTCCATAGTCGATGCATTATTGTCATATGCAAATTCTAATGCAATTGATATCATCATTATGGGTTGCCGTGGACTAGGAGGTTTCAAAAAATTACTTCTTGGAAGTGTGGCAAGTGGTATATCCCAATACTCAAAATGTCCTGTTTTGATTATAAAATAAAATTGTGAGGGCATAAAGAAATGGAAATATAGGAAAGTGAAAAAGGAGAAAAAACGTAATATGATGCTCTATAGCAACATCCTTACGAATTGAGAATCCTACCTTTTAATTACTTTTGATATTTTTTTGCAATAGATTTTGCATTTTTGACTTTTTTTGTGTACATGTCATTTAATTTCTTAATAAAACCCAGTGTTTGATTTTGGACAAGATCTAAATTTGGAATAACACAGTGACCACCGATAATGCCAGGGAACATCTTTGGTCTATTACCTAAAAACTTGTGAATTTCATCTGCAAAGGACCACATCTCATCATAATCAACCTTATGTTCTACTGCTATCATGTTACTAAGTTGTGCATATGTAATGAGCCATCCATAGTATGAGGTATCAACTAATATTTTTGCCAGCTCAAGCGTTATCGGCGTTGACATTCTCTTAGGTTTAACTCCACATTTTTTCAACAACTTTTCATAAGACGAAGCTGCCCAGTCTGCCCTAGGTACGTTAGGATCCACAGCATAAAATTTGGTGTATCGTCGTAGATCATATAGCATCCTTTTGTGAACCCCTCTTGTGGCGCTATATATGATAGGAATCGACAATCTGGATTGAAGTTTGGATGTTGTACCAGGGCTTATTGTACTATGAATTACGATTGCTTCAGGTTGGAATTTATTGTAAAGGGAGATCACGTTTGTTATCAAGTCCTTTGTAAATGGAATACAAATATGCAAAAATGATGTTTTTAGATTTTGATATCTTTCAAATTTCTTCATGTCCATTGATTTTTTGTTAATGTCAAATCCTACCGCAGGACATGCTTTTGATATAATCTGAAGTATTGGACCACCAATTTCTCCCAATCCGGCTACAACATTTTTATTTACCAAATTATCACACTTTGTTTTTAGTCCTAAATTAACTAATTGTTTAATTTTAGCTTTGAATTTTTTCTCTTGCCACTAATTTTGGCTTCAGTACTCAAAGAATCGTCGAAGAATCGGAATTCTTACTACTGTCAATTCCCTTATCAAGCGATTCCGCTTCGTCAAGATTTTCTGTGACTCCCATGAGACCCTCCTTTTTATATCTTTTTAAGATAAAATCAAGGTACTTCATAACTTGATCATTGTCTTCCTTCGTAGCTTTTCCCTGAAGCTGTTTTATTTGATGTCGCACAATCCATGCCCAAACCCAATTTTCTTGGTACAATGCCTCGTTTTCTACTGCATACTGGTGTTTTCTGTGAACAGCACCAATTAGGATGGACACAGGAATATACACAGCAATAAAAAACAGTGAAAAAATAAGCGTATTGCTAAAAAGGTGATCAAGAACAGGAATTTTTTTTATGGCAAAATTATATGCAATCAAAATGAAATTAACGAAACCCATAGCAAAACCCAAGTACAATCCATGACCATTTCGGAAGTCTAGCCATCGTCTTCTAAGGTAACCACTAATCATTGCTAACTAACACATACGTTATTCTATTAATTTATCTGTTATATGTTGTGTACAAAATGGGCATCATATTAATCTCCCCTTAACCGAGATTCGGTTAGTATCGTTTATTCCGAGTTTTAGGACAAGTCAGCAATTAGTAAATTGTGAGATAGGACACACAGAAACTTCTTTAGTACGCCTAAATAGCTTATGAAATCATCGGATTGACAAAAGTAACTCTTTCAGACCAACAAAGATCTCCAAAGGACAAGAATGATATCATCATAAATAAAGAGGGGTTAATCAGATACACTTCCAGAAATGATTATAATAACTCCTTAGAGTTTATGAAAAAACTGCCAGACTTTGTAGTTAACAATAAAAGTGTAAAGGAATGGTTCAAGTACAAGAACACATCTTTATGGTGGTTCTCACACACACGAATCTCACCGCAAGTAAAACGTAGCTTCATCTTCATTGATCAGTTCGAGAATATGCTTGAGAGCCTGAAACCCCAAACAGTTGAAATTAGAGGATTGTATGAAAATTTTGACCTAATTTTCCAGATTTGCAAAAAAAAGAATGTGCCATTAGTGATTCCATTTTCTTCCAAGATAAGAGTTTTGTCTACGAGTCTCAGAAACAAAGTAAGAAAAATAATTGTTAACACAAACACAATAGCTCGACAAAAGAGAAGTAAAAGAATTGACATTGCCAAAAAATCAAATCACAAAATTTCTGACGACTATAACGACTGTGTCATCTATGTTGCCTCTGAATCATATAGAAGACCAATTTATGACTTCAAAAGCGGAAATGTAGTGCGAGGTGAGCATCTAGTCCATCGAGTTTTGGAGGGGGTCAGAAAAAAGACCCCACTACTATGTGTAGATGTAGATGGTACTGCAAAGGGGGAATTCACCGCATTAAAAGAGAGACTGTCAGATAAGCATCAATATTGGATTCCCTTAGAGATCCTATTTACTAATGAATTGGAGTCAGAATGCAGAGAGCATATCAAAGAAGTTAAACATAATGTTAGAAATTTGTTCGAAAAAGAAGAATTTAGAAAAAAATTTGAATATAAAAATATCACAATCTGGAAAACGGTGGCGTACTATTTTGAAACCCTGTTATCAGATTCATATCTGCCTAATTTCATAAGAAATATCGAAGCTGCAAAAAATCTGCTAACAAGACTACATCCTAAATCAATCCTTCTACCATATGAAAGAGGATCTTATGCGTTGGCTTTCATCGTTTCTGCAAATGTGTTAGGGATAAAATGTGTGGGCCTTCAACATGGTGGAATTGGAAAACAAGACCTAGATTATGCGATACAAAGTATTGCCAATTCTGATTTAGGATTTCCATTGCCGACTAAAATGTTATTATTTGGAGAATTCGATAAAGAACTTCTAAGCACTTTTTCTTATCCTCTTGATAGGATTATCGTTGTCGGCAATCCAGTATACGAGGACATTGATGAATTAGCTAAGAATATTAACAAAGACACAATCTTAGAGAGTCTTAGCTTTAGTCCTACAAAAAAAACAATTCTAGTATGTACGTCTATGTTTCAAAAGATCTACGGATCTGAAGATTATGATGTACTTATGGTAAGGACAATAGTTGAGAAATTCAGAAACAATAAAAATTTTCAAATAATCATAAAACCACATCCAAGAGAAAACACAGAGGTATATGAAAGGATAAAAAATGATTTCAATATTTCTAACTTGATAATTACCTCTAGTCCCATTCAACAACTTTTACTCGTTTGTGACGTTTTCATAACAGTAATTAGCACCACCATATTAGAAGCCCTTGTTTTGAGCAAGCCCGTAATACTAGTCAAAATTTCAGACAGCGTAGATTTGGATTATTTCTCGATAGCGAAAAGTGGTGCAGGTATAGAAGCCAAACTGGATGAGCTTGAAGAAAAAGTTCTACTGGTGACCGAAGATAAGGAGATGGTAAGTAAACTAAATGAGAACGGATCAAAGCTAGCAAGATATCATTTTAATTATCCCAGCAAAGGAATTAACGAGAAAATAGCAAATATTCTTTCTGATAAAAGTTGAAACCTAACGAATTCTTTTGTTGTTTAGAAACAAGCATAAGAAATTCTGGAAATTTATCTCATTTAATTTTCCTTTTAAATTGGGCAGGAACACCTGCCCATAACTCATTTTTAGGAATATCCCTATTTACAAATGAATAAGCGGCAATAACTGCATTTTCTCCTATTGTAACATTTGGCATAATGGTACTATGAGTTCCTATCTTACAATTTTTCTTTAATACAACCTTACCTCTTTTGTTATCTATAGTGGAGTGAGAATAAATCGAACAATGCGATCCAATCTGGACATCATCTTCGATCACAACACCATACCTACAATTTATGTAAGTAAAAGTTCCAATGTCAAAGTTCTTACCTGTTTCAAGACTTTGAGGATATTGAACAATGTAATTATATTTTGTTAACTTACTATGTTCGATTTTTGGTTTTATCCATTTTTCGGTTTTTTTGGTCATATACTAATACAACATCTGTTTTTCAATTAATTCCCTAGTTAGTTTTATCTTTTCAAGATAGTGGATAATTTTTTTGGACGCATTTCCATGCCCATAAACATAGTCATTTTTAAATTTTTTATCTTTCATGGATAGCCCTTTTTTGATAGCTAAATAGATTGATTTAGAATCTTCACCTTCAACGTCTATAACATTGCGTCCTCTCTCACGATCTTTTTGGCGAATGCCTATGTTAACTACTGGTATGTTAAAGTAACTTCCTTCAATTATCCCACTGCTGGAATTTCCCACCAGTACAGCACAGTTTTTCAAGAATCCTAGATAATCCATACGGGGAATAGTTGGATAAAAACGAAGAAATCTATTTTTCTTTGCAAAATTTTGGAGTGCAATAAAGATTTCCTTGCTGCCAGCATCTGAATTAGGCCCAATTGCAATGGTAGGAAGTTTAAATTGTTCAATTGCGCTCAGGGTACTTTCTATTTCGGCTCTAGCACTTTGAGAGCGAGTAGTAACAGGGTGTTGTAAAAGTAAGATCTCATTACCAGTAAATTCTAATCCATACTTACTTTCTAGACTCTTTCTACTGGTGATCTTGTTTGTTACAATTTCATCTATGCTAGGAGAACCTGTAACAAAGACGTACTTTGGGTTTTCACCCATTTTGATAATGCGTTCTGCACTTTTAGTTGTTGCAGCAAAATGAATATTGGAAATCTTGGTTATGGCATGTCTATTGTATTCATCAATACCTGCCTTAGTTTTGTCTCCCCCATGAATGTGAGCATTTGGTATATTCATATGGTAGGCTGCTATTGCCGATGATAGCATTTCATCTCGATCTCCCAAAATTATATTGATATCTGGCTTTATCTTTTTGAAGATCTCTGTAAATTCAATAATTCCATTTCCCACAGATTTAGACATGGAATACAAAGAGTTGTCCTTTGGAATCATCTTTATAGTAACAAAATTCTTGAATCCGTCGTTTGCTATTTCTCTAACTGTATATCCATGTTTTTTAGACAAGTGTGTTCCTGTAACGACAAGGAATAATTTTAGTTTGGTACTTTGAGATACTGCCTTAAGAATAGGTCTCAATATGCCATACTCTGCTCGAGTCCCAGTCGTTATTACTATTTTTCTTTTCATATATAGAACATAATACCAACGCTATTTTCCTACTAACCCTATTCCAACTTTGAACTTGGGGTGCCATACACCGTCTTTGTCTTGTTCGAATAACTCATGATTATACCATTTATCCATAGTCTGCCAAAACTCTCTATAAGACATTCTGGTAAATTGACAGAATTTATCAACTATTCCTTGATCTAACTGTTTATCATGTTTCTCTACAAATGGGATCATTTCTTCCCTCGTTGCAAGACCATACCGTATCCATCTTGATGCATAATCAGTAGCCACAGAATGACCGAATTTTGGATATTTTAGATATGGATTTAACATATAGCCTAAGGAATCTACCTGATCATAGTTTTCAAGGGAACCTTCCCTAATGTATTCATGTCCTAGATGTTTGAATCCCCAACGTTTAGCTACGTCATAACTGTGTACAGAATTCCATGGCAGAAAATAGCTAAGATAGATTGGGTCTAAACCATGTTTTTTACACTCATCAATTGAGGGTTGTCTTGCTGAATCCAAGTCTTTTTCAGTAACTTGCCCATCCTTCATCCATTCATCCCATACTGGTTTTACAACATCGTTTTCTCTTTGTAGCAAGGCCGATGGATTTTCTTTTTTTTGCTTACCTCCGTAGGTAAAATTAACGTCTTCGCCATAAACTAAAAGCTTCGCACCTAACTGCATTGCCATCCTTACTGGAAATGCGTAAATTAACGCGTCAAAATACCATGTTGGAGAACCTATTTCGATGAAGGCTTTCTTCATCATAATTCTTGCAACCTTTCGATTTGGATTAAACATTATAACATCGCAACCAAATGCATCAGATATATTATCGAGATTGTTTCTTCCTGTTTCAGTCCAATCTATATTTCCAATAGTTAGAAGTACAGGATTCATTTTCATTACTTCTTTCATGATATAAGTTTGAAAGTGTGAATCTTTGCCACCCGAAATTGCAATTGCACAATCATAGCCTTTGCCATTTGAACCTCTATATTTATCACAAAGAATTTCCAATTCTTTCCATCTTTGGTTCCAATCAATTTTTTTCTGCTGTTCATAGTTTACACATGCAGCACAAATTCCGTCCTCATAGATTTCTAGTCCGGGTCTGGTATCTGGCATAAGACATTTTTTACAATATTTCAAAGGATGTTTGAGTTTGGACAATCCAGTATATATTCAATTTCCCTACGGGAAGTTTATTCTTACATTCTTAAAAATAAAAAGAAAAAACCAATGGCAGTTCCATACCAGCATGATTATTATTTAGTTCTCATGGAATTGGGTCATAATGTTTCTAGTAGCTGAAATAGGGGTAAACTGGGATGGAAATTTAGAATTAGCAAGAGAAATGATGGCCGAATCAAAAAAGGCAGGTTGTAATGCGGTAAAATTTCAAGCATTTGAAGAAAATACTGTAAAGGATCATCCCGAGCGACTCAGATTAATGAAAACATCAATATCAAAATCAAACATAGAAGAAATCAATAAACTTGCAAGATCAATTGATATCGAGTGGTTTTGTACTCCAATGTACACTGGGGCCGTAGATCTCCTAGACTCATATGTGAATAGATTCAAAATAAGGGAAAGAGATGGGCAACCACTTCTTAAAAATCAAACATCAGATTTGATAGAAAGGATTTTGAAAACTGGTAAAGAGGTAATTGTGAGTAGTGCAACTACTCCCAAGAATTCCAAGTTTTTTGGTAAACCCAATATAAGGTGGCTTTATTGCGTACCAAAATATCCTTGTACACTCGAGGATTTGGATTTTAGTAACCTGAAAGATTTTAATGGATATTCTAATCATTGCCCACAGATAATAGCACCGTTATCATCGGCAATCCTGGGTGCAGAAATAATAGAGATACATCTTACTTCAAATAAATCTTTAAACTTTTTTGATAATAACGTCAGCTTCGACTACAACGAATTAAAACAATTGGTTGCCCTTGTCCATGCATCAGAAAAGATAAAGAAGAAATAATATCATTCAATAAGTGGTATGAAATTTTTTTGAATATGTGTTCCAAGATCGTATTCTCATTTCTGCGATAAAAAGATCAAATAAAGTATCGATATCAATATTATCTTCTTGATTGATGATTATGGGTTTTATTCTTGGTCCGTAAATTGAATTGTATTTCTTCAAGTTCTTTGTCCAGAAAGTATAGACAGCACCTGTAGGATAGTAAAGGGGTGGATATTTTTGGCGCTGATAATATTTTGCAAAACTTGCTCTGAAAGGTTTTAGATATCCCTTGGAATACCAGAATGATGCGAAGGGATGATTCTTTATTTTTGCAACTGTTATCACACTAGTGGCGTTAGTTCTTTGCAATTTAGTAATAGAATTATCAATAACAGATAAATCTCGTATGGGAGAGGTTGGTTGTAAAAGACAAATTATATCTGGTTCGTATGAGTATTTCTTTTGTAAAAAGTTGATTGCGTGTTTTATTGTTTCAGTGGTTGGAGAATTATCTTTTGAAAGGATTTTTGGACGAAGAAATGGTACTTCTGCACCTGCTTTTTTAGAAACTTGGGCTATTCGTGCATTATCTGTACTTACTATAACCCTATTAATTTTACTAGATGAGATTGCGGAACGTATTGTATATTCTATAAGAGATTTGCCACAAAGCTTTTGGATATTTTTCATAGGAATTCCTTTTGAGCCTCCCCTAGCAGGTATAATGGCAAGTATGTTCATCAATTATCAAAAGATGCATGTCCAAATAAATCTGAGTGCAAAAACCAATCAAAAATTACAATACTGGACGGGAAAAGTTATAGATGAGCCTTTTTAAAGGCAAGAACGATAAATTGAGATGATTTCTAAGTGGTTCTGAAAATGAAGAATGATCATGGCATAAGAAGAGCCTTGGCAAGAGAATTGAAGGGTAAAACAATTCTTGTTACTGGGGGTGCTGGGAGTGTTGGTTTTGTATTAGTAAAGAGATTACTAGAGTTTCCAATTCATTCAGTCAGAGTGCTTGACATAGATGAACATGCACTTTTCCGACTTAATCGGTCTATTAAAGACTCTAGATTGAGACTACTTCTAGGAAGTATACTCGATAAAGAAAGAGTCGAGATGGCAGGAAACAAAGCTGATATTATTTTTCACTGTGCAGCAGTAAAGAATATTGAGATTTCTGAATTCAATCCAATTGAGACAATTGACACCAACATAAATGGTACTGTAAATATGATCAAAATGGCTATCCGAAATAAACCTAAAAAATTTGTAAACATCAGCACTGATAAAGCAGCCGAAGCCTCAACGCTATATGGTACTACTAAGCAACTTGGTGAGAGACTTACAAGTTGGGCTGGTTCACATATAGAAACAACAAAATTTGCTACGGTACGATTTGGTAATGTAATAGAAACAAGAGGTAATGTTTTTGAGATTTGGAGAGAGGAATTAACAAACAATAAACCATTATCAATAACTGACCCTGCTATGAAGCGATATTTTTTTCATATTGAGGAGGCTGTTCATTTTATACTAAGATGTCTTCCCTTGGTAAACGAGGGAGAAATTTTTGTTCCCAAGATGAAATCTTATAGTGTTAAGAAACTTGCGGAAAAACTTTCAAAAAGACATAAAATAATTGGAATGAGACAAGGAGAGAAAATAGAAGAAGTTTTGATCTCTAACGCAGAAAAAGAAAAGTCTACAGAATTAGAAGACCTGTGGATAATAAAACACTATGTATAATTTTTATTTCATTGCGGTAATAATGCTAATGAGACTCGAAAAACTCTGATATAGATTCAATTAAATAATTTTTTTCCTCAGAACTCATGTTTGGATATAGTGGAAGGGTCAGAACCTGTTGAGAAATTTTTTCTGTGATAGGTAGCAGTCCCTCTTTAAGGCCATATTTTTCTTTATAAAAGCTTGTTAAATGAATTGGATTAAAGTAGACTTTGGAAAATATTCGCTTTTTTGTAAGATGAGATTGAAGTTTATTACGAATTTCTATGTTAGGCAACCTTATTGTATACATCTGGTAAATGTGGCGATAATTTTTATCCTGCGTGGGGAACTTGATATCAGTATATTTTTGTAATTTCGATGTAATGTACCTCGCATTTTCTTGCCTCATGCTGATTATTTTATCTAGTTTTTGTAGTTGTGAGATACCAAGAGCAGCTGTGATCGATGACATTCTCCAATTGTATCCTATTTGAACATAATCAGACTCGGATGGATTATCAAAATAGGCTACCTTGTCGAGCCTTCCATGAGAACGTATCAGCTTTATTTTTTCATATATCTTCTCTGAGTTTGTAACAACAGCACCGCCCTCACCTGTAGTCAGCACCTTATTACCACAAAAGCTAAAGATTGATGAATCAGATATGGAACCAATCTTTTTTCCATTAATTTCAGAACCAAGAGCTTCAGCGGCATCCTCAATCAAAATAAGTCCATGATCATCTGCTACTTTTTTTATCTCAATTAACTTGCATGGTAGACCACCATAATCCATAGGCATTACCACTTTAGTTTTTTCAGTAATCTTGTTTTCTATTGAACTGGGATCTAGTCCAAAATTATTTTCTTCAATGTCAGCAAAGACTGGTTTTGCATTTACCATAAGAACAGAATTAGCTGTGGAGACAAAAGAGAATGAAGGAATTATAACATCATCGTCTTTTCCCAGTCCATAAGCAAGCAATGTTGCATGTAGTGCTGACGTTCCCGAGTTTAGTGTAACACAGTAATTACATCCAACATAATCTCTTATGGCATTCTCAAATTCTTGAATTTCTGGTCCAATTGCCCACTGGGTTCCTCTTTTTATTATCCTTGTTATAAGACCCAGATCCTCTTCATCTGTGTAAATCTTATACAGTGGGACGATCCACTTATCAACTGATTCACTTTTTATTGTCAATATTGAATTATCAAAATCAAAGACGTTGTTTCTTCTTTATAACACTAGTGTAGATATTTAAAAATAAGAGTTAGTAGACAAGATAGAGTTTTTTGTTGACTGATCTGAGATTGCTATATAAAGACCATAATGATGTTCAAGTCTAACATTTGAAAAAAAACATAATCTTAATTGGTTGCGGCAATATTGGCAGTAGACATCTTCAAGCCTTGGCAAAGATACCATTTGATATAGAAGTGGACATTGTTGAACCAAATAAAGAAGCACAGAAATTAGCAGAGTCTCGTCTAGCAGAGATTCAAAATGTCAAAGGTGATCACAATTACTTTTGGCATGAATCCATAGACCAAATAACCAAGCCCGGTGACGTATCTATAATTGCAACAACATCGGTTGGAAGAGTAGATGTAATCGACAAGTTACTAAGATCTGGATGCAAAAGATTTCTTGTAGAAAAAGTTGTTTGCCAGTCAAAGGAAGAATATGATCATCTGCTCTCCAACATAAGAAAAAACAACGCAAAAGGATGGGTCAATACCAATCTTCGATACTTTAAGACCTACCAACAAATCCACGAATTTTTTGAACATGATAAAATCATACAGCTTTCCGTAATAGCTTCAAACATTTCGGCACTAGGTACCAACGCGCTTCATTACATGGACCTATTTTCATGGTTAGTTAATGATTACATGATAAAACTAAACGGAGATTTCCTTCTAAATGAATTGTATCCCAACAAAAGAGGACCGCATTTAGTAGAATTTGGAGGTACGTTGATAGGCTCAGTCAAGACAGGTTCTGCAATAGTAATGACATTCATTCCAGATACAAACTTGCCAACAGTAGTCAATATTGCAGGCATGAATAAGCATGTGGTATTTGATGAAACTAATGAAAAGGTTTTCAATCTAGCTAATGGAAAGCTAGAAACATTATCATACAAATATGAACATGCAAGCAGTCTTACTACAGAGATAGTGCAAGACATATTAGAAAAGGATAATTGCATGCTTTCTAGTTTAGATGACTCTTATTATCTTCATTGTGAACTGTTCAGAGTTTTTAATGCCCACATTAAAAAGATAACAAATACTGAACCAAAGTTATGTCCTATTACGTGATTTAAAATGGAAGAACAATATGAATGGCTCTCAAATATTGATTCGCTAAACTTTGCTGGAAAATCAGCTCTTATCATTGGCGGCAGAGAGATGGCAAAGCAGTATGTTTTGGGTTTAACGAAACTTGGTGTGAATAATATAACTATAATCTCAGAGAGGGGAGAAGCAATATTAGATTTCTGTAAAGAACATGATGTAAAGCTCTTGACTGGAGGTTATGAAAAACAAATACCAAACGTGGGATACGTTGATTTGACAATAATTGCCCCTCCCATACCTCTCACCTTAGATGCTGCAAGATTAGCAATCAAATGTGGACAAGATAACATACTCATAGAAAAGCCTGGGTCACTATACCACAAAGAGATGGAAAAATTTGCAAGCGAAATAAAATCACAAAAGATCTTGGTGGGTTATAATAGATTACTGTATACAAATTTTCACAGACTCTTGCAATTAGTAAAAGAGGATGGCGGAATAACATCTTGTAGATTCACGTTTACAGAGTGGCTAAATAGAATGGACTTTGCAAAAGACCAAGCCGATGTTTATCAGCGATGGGGCATTAGCAATTCTCTTCATGTAATTACAATGGCAATGGAGCTCATTGGTATGCCTAAAGAAATTTTTCCTCACCAATACGGAGAGCTTGAATGGCACAAATCTGGATCAATTTTTGTTGGAAGCGGAATTTCACAAAATAACATTCCGTTTACGTATCATGCTGATTGGGGTTCTGGAGGTAGATGGGGTTTGGAAGTCTATACTAGGAAAAACTCGTACCTTTTAATGCCACTTGAAGACCTTTATGTTTCCCCTAAATATACTGGCAAGTTCGAACCAGTCACCTTTAGAAGAGCATTCTCGGATGTCAAACAAGGTATTGCAGAAGAAATTGCGTTAATGTTAACTGACGACATTGAGAAAAACAATATTTTGACCTCCCTTAAAAAGGCAATCAAGTTCAACATCATGGCAGAACAAATTTTTGGATATGAGTAAAATGACAATCCCTAGTATGAAAGATGATATGGAACTTTTGAATTTAATGATTGACGATAGCAAATCAATAGATAGTATTTACAAACCTACCAATTATTGGATAAAACTAGAAAAACCATTTATTAATGAATTAAAAAATAATACATTACAAGATTTTAGAAGAAGAAATTTACCAATACTAAAATTCCTTTCTGACAGAGATTTACTTCCAGTAACAGCATTACCTGATAACCCAAAAGGGATAGTTAACAAAATAATTTACTTTATACTAAAATCTACTATTACAAATAGAAAACTCAATATGTTAATTAAAAAACTAGTGTCTAATTATTCAGGTGTCACAATAATGGATACCAATATGTTATGTTATGAGTTAGCGAAGGAATATGGAAAATCAAATAGTGCAAGACCAATAGAAGATTTTAGTGCATCATTAGTTGGAAACCCAGAGAATGTTTTTTATGTTGATGATAGACCATATACACTTTCAATACTACATTGTTACTGTCAATATGCCTATTGTTGTAATTTTATGAAATTTGATTCAGTGAAATCATTAACAGAAATTGGTGGCGGTTTTGGAAAACAGATTGAGTTATTCAAGAAACTTTTTCCAAATATGACATTCTATTTATTTGATATAGTACCAACCCTGTATGTTTGTGAACAATATCTAAAATCAGTATTTCCAGATTCAATTGTATCCTACAGAGAAACCAGAGAAATGAAAACTATTCCCGATGATCCACAAGGAAAAATTTTTGTATTTGGAAATTGGAAGATTGCTGAAATAGAAAATCTAAACTATGATATGTTTTTCAATAGTGCAAGTTTCCAAGAGGTTGAACCAAAAGAAGCTCTAAATTATCTAAAAATGATAAATCAACAAACCAACAAATACGTTTTTCTTCATGAGAGAATGAAAGGTACAACAGAAGGTATGCTTGAAAAAACTGTACTACAACACTATATCGAAGGATTAAAAGATTTCAAATTAGAAGATGTTTCAAACTCGTTGTATTTACCAAGAATTCATTCTGTTTCAGATTATTCTTATTCATTTTGGAGAAAATCACTCTGATGTTAATTTCTAATACCACAGCCAAATATGTAGGCGATCTATCAAATCTACTTCCTCTTCCGTTAATTGCTTATGCTTGGCATAGACCCGCATCTAAGCAGCTTTAATCCAGACTTTGCATGGATTAACTTTGCAAATTCTCTAAAGTAAACCTGAGAGGTTTTAGACTCTATTTTGATAACAGATGAACCTTTTAGAACAAAGATTCTCGAGTAAATTAAAAGTTACAATCTAACGTTGTGTTCAGTTTTCGTGCGTTAGAAGAGGACTGTTTTTTTTGTATATAAATAACATAATTGATGTGATTTCCGGTAATAGTTTGTAAAAGAAAACAGATCCTCAATAAAATTTAATCAAAGAACTTAACTTACCAAAAGAATAATACCCGTTTCGAGAAGTTGGATAATCACTTGAAATATTTAGATCGTCCCCTCGGTTGCTTTGTTGACAGATTGAAAGAGGAAACTAGTGCGGAGCCAGTAGACGTAACTATGCTCACTTTAGATGCAGAGTCTTTTTTGGAAAAATGTTTGTATACCGTATATAGAGAAATTCCAGTAAGAAAGCTACTTGTTTGTGATGGGGGTTCAAAAGATGATACTTTGCAAATATTGAAAAATTATCCACGTATAGAATTATTTGTAAAGCCAGAAATAAGAACCACCGGTAAGGCCCTTGAATTTTTGATTTCTATGGTTGAGACTAATTGGTTTGTAATGATAGATTCTGATATAGAGCTAGCTAAAGGGTGGTATGATGAGATGAAAAGACATGTTAATGATTATGATGTCTTGGAAAGCGCTAAAAGAATTAACGCGTTTCATTTTTACCGTGAAGAAAAGTCTAAACTTGATTCTGACAAAAGGTCTCTTGATATTTGCCATCTAGTAAAAAAGTCGGCTGTACAGAACTTTCATTGTGATGACGATTATAATTGGCGATATATAGACATCATGTTAAGACAAGTGATAGAAGGATCTGGCTTCACTTATGGAAAAGTTAACACAATAACTCATATACACAATGAGGCAGAAAGAGTTCCTTACAAATCTGATAACGAAAAGAACTATCAGGAGATTAGATTCCTAGAACCTCAGATTGTTATCATAGACCAAAAAAAGTATCAGGCTTACATGAAAAAGCATGCCAAAGCAGTGGTAAAATATCTAGATCCAGACTATCCCATGGTTAAGAATCTTATATGGTTGGATTCAGTAATTATATTGCTCGACCGGGAGTGGATAGAACAGAATGGCCCAAAATGGCTTAAGAGATATGATACAGCTATATCAGGAATTTCAACTTTCAAAAGATTCGCTTTTAGGATTTTGAGAAGATCGAAGATTCTAAGAAGATTGAAGCATTATTACCAAAATAGAGAATCTCACTCAGAGGTGAAGAGCGATTAAAAAAGCACTGATAACAGGAATAACTGGACAAGATGGAGCATATCTTGCGAAGCTACTTTTAGGGAAAGGTTACAAGGTATATGGTATCTTTAGAAGATCCTCAACACCGAATTTTTGGAGGCTACAAAACTTGGATATTTATTCAAAATGTCACCTTATTCCAGCAGATTTGTTGGATATGGGATCACTTATGGGAGCTATTAAGGTGTCTGATCCTGACGAAATTTACAACCTTGCAGCGGCTAGCTTCGTTAGCACAGCCTTCGAACAGCCCGTTGGTAATGCAGAAATCACAGGTTTAGCTGTTACCAAATTACTAGAAGCTGTAAGATTTTTCGATCCATCTATAAAATTTTATCAAGCCTCAAGTAGCGAGATGTATGGCAATAGTCACACACGCACTCAAAATGAGACAACACCATTCTCACCCGCAAGTCCTTATGCTGTCTCAAAGCTTTACTCCCATTGGATAACGAATATCTACAAAGAAGCATATCACATGTTCGCGGTTGCAGGAATTTTGTTCAATCACGAGTCGCCTCTGAGAGGAATGGAATTTGTGTCCCGCAAAATAACAAATGCGGTAGCTGAGATATCGCTCGGACTTAAAAAGGAATTACCATTAGGAAATTTGGATTCTAAAAGAGACTGGGGATATGCGCCTGAGTATATGGAGGTAGTCTACTTGATGTTGCAGCAAAAAAAACCCGATAACTTTGTCATCGGTACTGGCGAATCACATAGTGTAAGAGACTTTGTAAAATTGGCATTTGAACTAGTCGGCTTGGATTGGAAAAAATACGTCAAGATAGATAAAAAATTCTTCAGGCCTATCGATGTCCAATACCTATGTGGGGATTATTCAAAGGCAAGAAGAAAACTAGGCTGGGAGCCAAAGATAACATTTGAAGAGCTTGTTAGGCTAATGTTAGATGAAGACTTACGTAGATGGAAAATGTTTTTGGATGGGAAATCATTTCCGTGGGATGCTCCACTTTATCCCAGTGAGACAAATATAATAACTAGAAATAATAGGAAAAGTAAAAAAGCTGACAAGATTTTTGCAAATTCAAAGCGAAAAAAAGTATTAGAAGAAATAGATTTTGGAGAATCTTAGAAGTATACGGTAGATTGATTAAAATGAAAGATTTTGAAATTCTGACAAATATAACTACACATGAAAATTGTCGAGTATGCGGTCATTCACCATTGGAACAAATTATGTCTCTAGGATTTCAGTATTTGATTAATTTTCTGGAATCTCCGAATGAGAAACTATCTGCAGCGCCTTTAGAGTTGGTTTTATGTAACGAGAAGAATGGAGGATGTGGTCTTCTCCAATTGAAGCATACCGTTCCAGGCGAATTATTGTTTAGAAAATTTTGGTATAAAAGTGGTGTAAATGCTACAATGAAGAAAGAATTATCAGATATTGTTTCTGTTACAGAAAAGTTAGTTGATTTGAAATCAAATGATATTGTTCTTGATATCGGAGCAAATGACGGTACTCTACTAAGGTTTTATACTATAAAGGGATTGAAATTAGTTGGTTTTGAACCAGCTACTAACCTGATGGAAGAGGCCAAGATAGGCATAACTACAATGATTAACGATTTTTTTAATTATGAAAAATTTAAAGAAGAATTTGGGGCGGAAAAAGCTAAGGTCATTACGAGTGTATCCATGTTTTATGATCTAGAAGAACCTAACAAGTTTGTAAGAGATATTGTAAAAATACTTGATAAGAATGGAGTGTGGATAATTCAGATGAATTATCTCATGACAATGATAGAAAATAATGCCTTTGATAATATAGTACATGAACATCTAGAATATTATTCTTTAAAATCATTGGAATATTTGATAAACAAACATGGATTAGCAATTTTTGATGTTGAGTTAAATGAAATAAATGGTGGCAGTTGTAGAGTTTATGTTAAACATAGAGATTGTGACAAATATCCAATTACAACGCGATTAAAAAAATTAAGAGAGAAGGAAGAATTAGCGGGGCTAAACAATCCTGAAACCTATCATCTATTTGCTAACAGAATTAAAGAACTAAAAAATAAAACTGTTGATTTCATAAAAAAAGAGGTACAGAAAGGGAAAAAAGTTTACGTTTATGGCGCTTCAACTCGAGGCAATACCCTACTACAATTTTATGAGATGAACAACAACTTGATCAAATCAGCGGTAGATAGGAATCCAATGAAGTGGGGGAAAAAAATAGTAGGAACAGACATACCCATCATATCAGAAGAACAGGGCAGAAATGAAAATCCAGAATATTTTCTTGTCCTGCCATGGTACTTTATTAATGAGTTTAAGGTTAGAGAAAGAGAATACCTTGAAAAAGGAGGTAAATTCATCGTTCCTCTTCCAAACTTTTACATGGTCGATAGAAAAGAGAATTAGCTCTTTGGATAAACACTTGCCTTGGGAGTAATTACATCTTATGACAACACAGTAATTGTTATTTCATGTTAATAAAAAAAAATCATGAACGTAGTAAGCCTCCATGGACTCTGGATTTCACAATATAAGAAACGTTACCAATTTTATAATTTCATCGCTAAAGTCTAACCTTGCTGATGTTCAAGGAAGCAAAATGATCTTAGATTCTTTATTTCGTGATGTCTCAATTCTTGTGTTTTGGAACCTTATAGACAGAATTAGTGAAAAAATAAAAGACTTGCCTTGTGCTAATTGTTGGAAAAATACCTTCCAAAGCTGGAGAATAATGCCACTTACTATGGATAAATGATGAATCGAATGATCTAAAGTGATTGTTCATTTTTATATCGTTCAATAAGGAATTATGATGATGAGGTTTGCTATAACTGGTGGATCAGGGTTCATTGGTAGTAATTTGACGAAAAGATTACTAAAAGGAAATCATCATGTAACAATTATTGGCAGTATAAAGTCCTCTTCTTCGCAAAGGTTGAAATCAATTTTGAATAAGATTGATGTTAAAGACGTAGACCTCGATGATATTGAAATTCTAAAAAAGGAATTGAAAGGTTTTGATGTAGTTGCACATTTTGGAGCAAGTGCTAGTACTAAGACAGGATTTCAAAAAACTGATGTGGATTTAAAACGCAATATTATAGCAACTTATAATATTTTGGAAGCTATGAGAACCAATGGAATAAGGAATTTGATTTTTCCCTCTGCTCCAGCTGTATATGGAAATCCAGTAAGAATTCCAACTCCGGAGGATACAGGTATGCTTTTTCCTGTCTCACTTTACGGTGCTGCAAAGCTTGCATCTGAGGGTATGATCAGTGCGTTTTGTCATTTATTCGGAATGAAGGCATGGATTTTTAGACTGGGCAATGTAGTAGGTCCTGATATGACTAGAGGAGTCATTGTAGATTTAATAAGAAAATTGAAAAAAGATTCAGATTCTCTTGAGATACTTGGTGACGGCAATCAGAAAAAAGACGTGATATACATAGACGATTGTATTGATGGAATTTTATTTTTGTTCAAAAAATCACGCAATGTCATTAACGTCTTTAATCTTAGTTCAGGCACTGTAATCTCTGTAAATAAAATTGCAAAAATTATCCAAGAAGAAATGAACCTAAAAAATGTGGCAGTCAAACATTCCGGGGGCAGTATAGGATGGCCTGGCGATGTGCCTATCATAAAATATGATATAACAAAAATTAAGAAAATGGGATGGAAGCCAAAATATACTGCTGAAGAGGCTATCCGATTAACAGTAAGAAGAATTTTGGCAAATAATTAGATAGACAGAGGTATTAGAATTATTTATGATTACAAATATTACAACAGAAAAGTTGTATGACCAGACTTGTATGAAAATTATGAAAGAGATGGAATCAAGAAGAACAAATTGTATCAACGCAGAGAACGTTTTTGAAAGAGCATTCACTTTACCCATTTATAACGATATGACAAAAAAAGAAAAAGCAACAGTTATCAATTCCCTTCCAGCAATTTGATAAAATGATAGAAGCTATATCTACTGATGGATTGTATGACAGCACATATTCCAATATCATTAATGAGTTCCAATCGTTACGAGCTAAACAAATTAAACATAATTTCGCTATAAACATGCTGGGAACTACTAGTTTATTCTATAGTATCATCGATTCTATTTTCACACCATTCAAGCGTAATCGTAAATTATCGCGTTATGCTAATTTCGTAACTCGTAGAACTCTTCGTTATATATCCAAAGTGAGAAAGATTCCAACATCGTATGCGGGCGTTATTTGGACAAAAGATGTAGTAGGATCTAGTACGTTGCCATATCCTGTCAGACGAATAGAATATCCTTGGGCAATTTTGAATGCGGCCCTTGACAAGCCAATGAAGATTCTCGATATCGGATCTGGAGTATCTGTATTTCCAATATATTTGGCTTCAAAAGGGCACGAAGTTTTCTCGATAGACAATGATGAGATACTTATGAATCGAATATCACCCCGCTTAGCAAAATGGTGTTCCGCCACAGTCAAATATTCAGCAGATGATATTACTAAACTCGAATTTGAAGATAATACCTTTGACAGAGTTTTTTGTATCTCCGTCATTGAGCATTTAGAAGAGGAGATAGTGGATGGGAAACCCGTTAACTTTCATAAATACAATTTAGACATTAAAGCGATTGGGGAAATGCTTCGTGTACTCAAACCAAACGGTGTTCTAATCTTGACGTTTGAGTGGTCAGAAAATACTGAGGATCTGCGTTCTTACAAACTAGATGATATCTATGAAAGAGTTCTGAATCCGTACAGGCGTTATCTAATTAAAGATGAAAAACCCAAAATAAATTGGAATGAATTAAAGGAGAAGCATGTGAAAGCTTGGAAATCATTTCCTCCTTATAATTACGTTACCGAGGGGTGGGCAATTGGCGTAGTATTGCAAAAGAAATAATCAGATCGTTTTCTACTAAACGTATCGGAACTCATTTCTATAGTTTTAATTAATATCTCCTGTCATAATTAGTTCTGGTCAGATGTCTGGGTTTCACTATCAATACAGCTAATGAGCCAAAAGATTCTTTAAAGATAATTTATGTCAATGCTTGAGATGCTTCATGAAACATCTGGCTTTTTGCACAGCCAGCAGCAAGCTCGTCACCTGATCCTCTTCGCATGATTCCACGGTACAAACCATCTTCTAGTTTAGCACCAACTTTTTGTTCCCATTCCTCTACTGATGTAGAATATTTCTTTTGGATTCTGTCTCTGTACCACTCTGGAATTACATTAAATGCACAGAATGGAATTATTCTAAGGTCTGGTGTTACGTAGTGAATGTCACATCGTTGCAGTCTTTCCAAGTCTTCGTTGTACTTGTCTTGAAAGTGCATCATGCCCAAGAAGAGTCCTTTGACATGCCACGAGCCTACAGAATCAAATGACCTTTTCATCAAAATATTACTAAACATCTTTGCTAGATCAAGGCCTGCTGGTTGTTTCTTCTTGTCTACAAAGCTTGAGAGTTTTTTTACAACCTCTAGCATTGTAAAGTATTTGTTCTTGCCAGAGCGAATTTCGTCTGCCTTGTCTTCAAAGAGTTCTAACATTCCTTGAATATCTGCGAATTTTGTCAGTGGAACGAATTTTTTGGTTTCCTGGTCTTCAAAGATGTATGTACCAGCACCACATGCAAAGTGAATTGATAACTCATATTTTGGTTTACTTGAAAATGCTTCAATTACGTTTGTCAGTGGCATACAGCTTGGGACTGGGAACCAGTCATCAACTGTTACCTCAGCTCCTGTTTGTTCTTCGATTCTTTGGATGCAGTCTGGAATTGTAATTCTGTATTTCTCACGTTCTTTCTTGCCCATTCTTCCTGTCAATGAAACTGGCTGGAAGTTTACCGCATGTACAACATCAAGATTCTTTTGTGCATATCTAATAATGCCACCTAGCTCATGATCATTAATTGATTTGATAACTGTTGGAACAAAGACAACAGTAGTTCCTGTCTTTCTTGCACTTTCTAGTGCATATGGAACCTCCCAGTGATTCTTTGGATTTGTTCTTGGAGTTACACCATCAAAACTAAGATAAAGATTATTGACACCAGCCAGTCTTACTTCTCGCATTGCTTCTGGGTCTAAAGCAAATCTAATTCCGTTTGTATTCATTTGAATATGGTCAACTCCTTCTTGTTTCATTATTTTTATAACATCAACAATGTCTTCTCGTAACATTGGTTCTCCACCAGTAATCTGCATAGAGTTTCCTGGAATTGGTCTTTCCGCTCGCAGAGTCTTCATCATTGCTCGCACTTGATCTTGTGAAGGTTCATACATGTATGCGCCTTCAAGTCCCTTCTTTACATAGAAAAAGCAATACCAACATGTCAGATCACATCTGTTTGTTACTATCATGTTTGCCAGTCCGGTGTGTGACAAGTGATTCGAACATAAACCGCAGTTGTTTGGACATGAACATTTGTCAATCATTACGTTTGGAGCATGAGCACCTTTTCCGTCCATCCAGTAAGTACTAAATTTCTTGTACATATCATAAGAACCAAAGTAGAGTTCTTCACATTCGCCATGAGTTGGGCAGGTTTTTGTCATGAATACCTTACCATCTCTCTCAAAGACTTCGGCATCAAGTATCATGTTACAGTCTGGACAGATGCTTTGAGTAAATCTTATCGTGGCCTTCTTCCCTAATGTGGGTACTTTCTGGTTGGAGATCTGTATTAGTTCCATGCTTAACTACGCATATTTTAAAAAATGAGTATTTAATCAATTTCCTACTAGACACCAGATGAATTGGCAGACATGACGTGTCTTGCGTGGGAACTTGGGCACAATCTGTCATAGTTGACATATATAGCAAATATGCTCCGAAATGATCGTTAGAGATGAATCTTTCAGATAAGACCCGTAAAGCACTTGAAAGGATAGGTCTTACAAGTTATGAGATAAAGGTTTACTCTGGCTTGTTGAAAACAGGTCAGATAAATGCCTCGGATCTAAGTCAGAAATCAGGCGTTCCGTATTCAAAGATATACGAAGTGTTGGGCACATTAGAAGAAAAAGGATGGATTGGTTCTGATGATTCTAGACCGACACAATATTTTGCAAAGCCACCTGCAACTGCCATAGAGACCTCACGACAAAATTTTGAATCTGATTTTAAAAACAACGAATCTATCATTTTAAAAGAACTTACACCACTTTACGAACAAAGTGGTACAAGTGAAAGGCCTGACATTTGGGTTCTTTCTGGAGTAGTAAATATTGCTTCCAAAATTTTAGAGATGGTGGACTCGTGTAGAAACGAAGTACTGATTGCCATACCAAAGGTTGCAGAAAACCTAGCAAAAGAAGCATTACCAAAACTCAGATCATTGCACGACAAAGGAGTTGAAATAACAATACTAGTTTCTGAAGATGTTGATTCTGAAACTCTCAAATCTTTGTCAAGAGTAGCCAAGGTAAAGGTGAAAAAGGGACTTTTTGGGGGCGGAATAATATCAGACAAGAGATATGTTGTAATATTACTTGGAGAAGATCTCGGTGCTTCTGCAGAGGCAGTGGCAATATGGGCTGATCATTCCGGTTTAGCTGGTTTTGCGCGCGAATATTTTGAATATTTATTAAAAGAATCAAAAGACGTAAAGTAAAGTACCATTGTAATGATATAATATGGAAAAAGACGAAGTACTATTTGTTGGAACTGCAGAAGCAGAACATGTAGAAATGTACCTAAAAGCTATATGGCATATCAAAGAAAGTGGAGATCCTGTAAAGATAAGCACCATTTCCAAGATGCTAAACGTGAGGCAGCCAAGTGTTGTACAAATGTTAAAAAAACTAAATGAGTCCAAGCTTGTAAATTATAACAAAACTGGGGTATCTCTTACCAAAAGTGGCGAACAGGTAGGTACTACTATGATGCGAAATAGCAGATTGCTTGAAGTCTTGATGGATAGCGCACTTAAGGTCGATATTGACGAAGAGATGGTTTGCGGAATTGAACATCACATGAATGAACAATTCACAGATGCTCTTTGCACTATGTTAAAACATCCAAGAAAATGTCCACACACACATGATATTCCGCGCGGTAAGTGTTGTAAAAATTAATTTTGAAATAAGTTATATCACAGTATTGATTTGTAATATCATGACCTGTTTTTGTGGATGCGAAACTTATGTCAAAGATGCTAATGGCTTTAAGGTTGGATGTGTAAAGTGCGATCACGGTCCCCAAAACCATGAAGAAAGTTTCAAGCTAAAATCAAATCTAGAGGATAGTCAAAAGCGCGGTTCTCTTTCCTAATCATTCTCCAATTAATTTGACAAGTACTCTTTTTGATCTTCTTCCGTCAAACTCTCCATAGAAGATCTGTTCCCATGGTCCAAAGTCAAGTTTTCCTTTTGTTATTGCTACAACAACTTCTCTTCCCATAATCTGTCGTTTTAAATGTGCGTCGGCATTGTCCTCACCTGTTCTGTTATGTTCGTATTTTTCTATTGGTTCATGCGGAGCTAGATGTTCAAGCCATTTTTCATAATCATGATGTAGTCCAGTTTCATTATCATTGATAAACACGCTAGATGTTATGTGCATTGCATTTACCAAGCAAATGCCCTCCTTGATTCCACTTTTTTGAACAATCTTTTCAACCTGTGATGTTATGTTTACAAATCCTCTTCTTGATGGTATGTTAAATGTGAAATATTCCGTAACCGAATTCATTATCAGTCAAGATGCGTATTTATGATAAATATCTAGTGCAGGCTCAGAACTCAAGATCCTTCTCATCAAATCAAAGGGATTTGGTCATCAACGCCTGCAGCATCTAATTTTTATTGTTCCTAATTGAGTCTTTCAAGAAGCTTGATAAAAGGTAGAGGTCAGAATTTAGATTATATGGTCACAATAGATGCTGCGTGCTCCCTTGAAAGTTTCAGGAAGTTTGTGATCCTTAGCACATGCAATTCTTTCATTCCTGAAAGCTACTTTGAGGATTACGAGGTATTTCCAGAACGTGAAGAAAGTCCTGGGCTTATTTATATCGAAGCTGCAGACAAGGTAACTCTCAAGAAAATTCGTGACATGACTTTTGTCAATGCAAGGGATGTTCTAGGAATAATATATTCATCAAAAAGTGGAAACACCAACTTAAAGTGGCGTCAGATTAGGCGAAATACCGGAAAAGTAATTGGCGATGCTTCTACCAATACACTCGTAAACTTGACAGAGGCAGGCGTTATTACGCAAGAGTGGGTCCAAAATTATCTAAGAAAAAAAGCTGGAGAAGAACAGCAAGCCAAAACAAGCGAAATTAACTAACTAAACCTCTTTTTATTTTTGTTTTTTAATGTTAAGGTTATAAAATGATCACAAAACCAATTGATGAAAATTCAGTAGCGTTGATTCCAGAAGAATCAGATGATCTATTTACATTACGAAGAATAATAAAAAAAGGAGACCGACTTGCGGGAGACACTACACGCGCAATAAAGCAAGAAAAGGAATTTTCAAGACCAGATAGAGGTGAACGAGTTAAAATAAGGGTTGCATTAGAAGTTGAAAAAATTTCTATTGATGATGTAGTAGACAGATTAAAAGCTCATGGAACAATAATAGAATCAGACAGCGAGTCAGTTAAAAAGGGATCACATCATTCTCTGGCACTTAGGATTGGAGAACCATTTACCTTAACAAAAAAGAACTGGGCAGATATTGAAAGAAAACTAATCTATGAAAAAAAAGAAAATCATAGTTTCTTGCTTGTAGCAATAGACACAGGAGACAGCGGAATAGGAAGACTAAGTGGTACACACCTTAGGTTAATGCCAAACATGTATTCTGGAGCAAGTGGAAAAAGATACAAAACGAAATTTAACATTGAAACTTTTTTTGAGGATGTTCAAAGTGCGATATCTACTTCCATACGAGAAGGCGATCTCATAATAATATTTGGACCAGGAGAGACAAGAAATAGATTTAGGAATTTTCTTGCAGAAGGACCTATTGGCAAAAAACACAAAATTCAGGTCGTTGAAGGCATAGACTCTGGTGGTGAAGATGGAATTTACACTTTCATAAAATCAGATGCCATGAAACAAGTAATGGCACAAAGCAAGATTGCCAAAGTATCTGCAATCATTGATGAAATAATGCTTAGAGTCAACAAGAAGAGTAATAAATTTACCATGGGTTTTGATGAAACCGCAAGGGCAAATGATGCAGGAGCTGTAGAATCACTTGTTTTTTCAGATAAAGTTTTTGAAAAGCAAGATGAAGACAAAGTAATAGAATTTCTCAATCAAGCAGAAAGCAAAGGAGTCGACGTATTTGCGGTAGATTCCACAACCGATGTTGGATTAAGAGTTTCATCGTTGGGCGGAATTATTTCACTTTTGAGATTTGTTCCACCTAGTTGATTGTACTAGCCAGTCAAAGTAAGATTTGTTTATAGAGTTTATTTTTATCTCTGCAATTTCTGGGACTTGATATGGATGTAATTTTTTGATCTCAGTTTTTAGTGGTGAACTTGATGTAGATGTTGTTTTAAAAAATGCCAAAAATTCTTCTGTTTTTTTCATCTTGCCTTTCCATGTGTAAACTGAATTTATTTTGGTAAAGTTTACACATGCAGCAAGCTGTTTTTGTACTACTACATTTGCAGTTTTTAGAACAGATTGTCTATTAGGATAGGTTGAGATTATTATCATTGCTCCCATAGCAAACGATAAATTTGCCCTGACTAAAAAGAGTATCAATTAACTTGGCATATAATTTTTTGACGCAGAACTCTATCATTTACGTTTTGATTGTATGGGTAATAGTATTTGTGATTGCAAAAGCTTCCAAGCTTGATAAGCACGGTTTTGAGATTAAACCCTACAGTCTAGTATATAAAAATCAAAAGGTACAGGTTGTCCTTACTAGGATTTTAGGCCGAACTCAAAAATTAACAAAGCTATTTTCTAATACAAGTGTAATAGCTGGCTTCATAATGATGGGATTTGCTTTTTGGTATCTTATATCCAATCTTTCCAATTTCTTTGTAAAACCAGAGTCATTTGCTGCGATGACAGTACTAATACCTGGTGTCACTATACAATCAGGACCAAACATTGCATATTTTTTACTAGCTGTTCCAATTGTTCTTGTTATTCATGAAGGTGCACATGGTATTGTTGCAACTTTAGAAAAAATAAAAATCAAAACTGGCGGTTTTGCAGTGTTTATCGCATTATTTGCAGGATTTGTAGAACCAGATGAGGAAGAGTTTGCCAAGTCACGTAAGATTTCAAAACTCAGAGTAATAGGTGCCGGAGCAACATCAAATGTTCTTTTTTCATTCATTATAGCTGGCCTGCTAATTTTCAATCCTTCATTTGCATTATTAATGCCAGACCCAATTCGTAGTGTATTTTACCACGAACCTTTAGGTGTACCAATAGTTTCAGTGACGGAAGGATCAGGTGCATCAAAAGCAGGACTGCTCAAAGACGACATTATCACTGCAATTAACGGAATACCTATTGTTAATCCACTAGATTTTCAAAAAGTAAATTTGAAACCGGGAGAAACTGCGTCAGTATCAATACTTAGAGAAGGACAAGCTTTGCAAATTTCTGTGGTACCTACACCTTCAAAAGATAATCCTCAAAAAGGAATGCTTGGAATTTTAAGAGCGGCATTTCCAGCATATCAACCAGTTGTACCATATTACATTCATTGGAGCCCAGAAGTATTCATGTTTCTTCTTTGGCTATGGATGCTCTCATTTTTTATTGGCATATTCAACATGCTTCCTCTTCCTATACTTGATGGCGGAAAATTTATCCAAAGTATAATTGAGAAAAAGATCTCAGACAAGGCAGTAAAGGTGACCATGTTGTCAGTTTATGCATTAACCTTTGCTTTGTTTGCGCTCAACATCGCATTATCAGTAGTCAAATCCGGTTTTATTACAATATAAAATAGAATTACAGATTTTCTAAAAATCACATATGGTTAAATTTAGGTATGAAAAAAACCCAGTGTGAAATGTGACAGATGTGACAATCTAGCTGCATATTCCAGAAAATATTCTGGAGAAAACCTTTGTGCCAATTGTTTTTCAAATTCTATATTACAAAAAACGGCAAGAGCAATATCAAAATACAACATGATAAAAAATGGCGATGTTGTTGGCGTAGCAGTATCAGGGGGAAAAGACTCACTTTCTCTTTTACATGTGCTTAAAAAAATGTCCGAATCTCATAATTTTGAGATTAAAGCAATAACAATAGATGAAGGAATACCAGGTTATAGAGACGAAGCACTGGAAATTGTAAAAAACTTTTGTAACAATATTGAAGTAGAGTACAAAGTATTTCCTTACAAAGAACTTTTTGATATAACCTTAGAAGAATCTCTAGAACTTAGAGGAAATGAAAAAACATCTTCATGTTCTATATGTGGAACCCTAAGAAGACGGGCAATTGATTTTGGTGCAAAAGATTTAGGAGTAGATGTAATTGCAACAGGTCACAATTTAGATGATGTTCTTCAGACTTTTGTCATTAATATTATATCTGGAGATACAAACAAGATAGGCTGGATGGATCCTGATACATCGTCCAATAAAACTAGAAAGATAAAACCATTTTGTGAGATATACGAAAATGAGATTGTGTTTTACGCGTTTGTAAATGAAATTCCTTTCCAATCAGAACAATGTCCTCATATGAATGAGGGAATAAGAACAGAGATACGCGAGTTCTTGAATTCTTTGGAAAATAAACATAGTGGAATTAAAAATAACATGTACAAATCAATAATGAGGATTTCTTCAGTGGTTAAAGACTCTAACTACAAGCAAAGAAAAATTTGTTCAAAGTGCGATAGTGAGTGTACTGGAGATATCTGTTCAGTCTGTAGTATGCTTGTAAATCTAAAGCGTGACTGATCCTAATGCAAATATAAGATTTGATTGTAAGAAAAGCGGTAGTAGGGAAGATCGGGGCGCTAGCCGTGCCCCAAATCTGAAACCGGCTATACGCAGAGATCAGATAACTGCTGGGTAAATCTCTAGATGGATAGTACTCGCTTGACTTGCGGAAATGAAATCACGCCGAAGCGGGTGGATGCAGGACTGGGGCTGTCCGAAGGGATAGTCTCCAAGACCGAACTGCTGAAAGGGATGAGGTCCGGGAGGGAGCAATCCTAAGGTGGAGTATCCACGCTGCGTCGTCTACGTGGCGGATCTTGCTTGACATGAGATGAGACTATCTGCCTAGACTGGAACTGGCAGAGCTACTACTAAATATTCCCTATTTAATGCGATAAACGTGGATCTAATTTCTTCTGGACGCGCAAGAAGCTATGATGATTTTAAAAAACAGATTTCTCCTTTAATGAAACCAACATTTGATTCGTTAAGAGAATATTGTTTGTCTCTTGGAAAAAATGTAGTGGAAGATGTGCGGATGCACAGAGTAGTGTTTTGTAAATCAATGACTTTTAGATTCTTTGCAGATATGGAGCCTCAACGTGATTCTATCTTAATAAAAATAAGAGGAGACAGAAAGGAACCACAAAAAGAATTTGAGATAAAAGCTGATCAGAGTCTTGATGAGATAAAAAATCTTCTTCTTGATGCATATAATACAATACACTAGATCAGAATTTCAAATTTTGAAAATTTGCCCATGTAGTTTTCATTTATAATCTCAACATCATCTACTATAGCATTTGGTGGTCCCATGTGGCTCCATTCTATTACAGAATTTACATCAGTGTTTTTTCCTTCAAGAACCGCCTCTACTCTTTTATCTTGAAGATTTCGTATCCAACCTGTCACATTTTTCTTTTCTGCAATATCTTTCATTCCCTGACGGAAATAAACTCCTTGAACTTTTCCTTTAACAAATATATGAACGCGTTTCTGTGACATATCAAATATTTTCATTAAAGTCTTAATTAGTTTTGGGAATTTTTTTAAAAATTATTGTCTTTCTTTAATTCGTGCTCTACCAGTCTTTCTAGCTGCTATGCTACCCACTTTGCGTCCTGGTGGTGCATTTCTTGATACCGTAGAACTTTTACCTACATGTTGATGCCTTCCTCCTCCGTGCGGGTGTACATAGGCAGCTTGTGCAACTCCTCTTACGATTGGGTATTTGTGACCCTTAGATCGTTTTCTTCTCCATGCTGGACCTGCCCTCATAAACGGTCTGTCACCAGTACCACCACCTGCAAGAATTCCAATCATGGCTCTATTTTGAGGATGAAGTGTAGTAAATTTTCCAGAGGGAAGTTTTATTGTAACTCCTTCTGAGCTGTGAGAAAATACAGTGGCATAAGTTCCAGCTGACTTTACAATAGAGCCACCATCGCCAAAGTGCTTTTCAACATTGCTTACGATAGTTCCATCTGGAATGTTTTGAATACTAATCACATTTCCTGGAGAAACTTTGGAATTTAATCCAAATTGTACTTTTGTGCCAATCCTAGTACCTAGAATGGATGGGAAATAAGAAACAGCGCCATTATCAAATCTAACCTTTGCAAGAGGTGCATCACGACCTGTCTCATGAACAAGATCTATGACTTCGCCTTCTCGTTGTTCTGCGAGTGCAAATCTTGGATATTTCGCTGGAAGTAACTTGCCAGTGGATGCAGCACGAAATTGCATTCCTCCTCGGCCACGTCTTCTAACTAGAGGTCGCTTACCCAAAGTAACAAGCCTGCTTTATCTTGTAAATTTTAAGCTTGTGATCGAACTTGTAATAGATAAAAGACGACAAAGGTATAAAAATTAGTTTTAGCCTGTTTAATCCATGAGCCAAAATGCACTCTCCCTTAAAGTACTTGAGGCATATACTCGCGATGTTGGGAGAGGGGTGGCACGTATTGATTATGATTCTATGGATTCACTTAGTGCATCAACTGGTGATGTTATAGAAATTAAAGGAAAACGAAGAACTGTAGCTAAATGTCTTCCACTTTATCCATCAGATGAAGGAAAAGGAATTATCAGAGTAGACGGACTTGTACGAAATAATGCTGGAATAGCAATTGGTGACACTGTAGCAGTTAGAAAGATAAAAGCAGTAGCTGCAGAAAAGGTCGTAGTTGCTCCATTAGAAGCAATTCCTCCAATAGATGAAAGATATCTTGCAGATGCATTAGAAAGTGTTCCTTTGATTAAAGGAGATAATGTCATGGTACCATATTTTGGAGGCAGACTTACTTTTCAGGTAATTGGTGTAACACCTGCTGCAGATGCAGTACTTGTAACTCAAAAAACAGTATTTCACATTGCAGAAAAAGGAGAAACCCTACGTGGTGTTCCACAAGTAACCTATGAAGACATTGGAGGTTTAACAGATGAAATTAAAAAAGTTCGCGAGATGATCGAGCTTCCTTTACGACATCCAGAAATTTTTGAAAAACTTGGAATTGAAGCACCAAAAGGTGTTTTGCTTTATGGACCACCTGGTACTGGTAAGACATTATTAGCAAAGGCAGTTGCAAATGAAAGTAATGCTCACTTTATCAGCATATCCGGTCCTGAAATCATGAGCAAATTTTATGGAGAAAGTGAAGCAAGGCTAAGAGAAATTTTCAAAGAGGCAAAAGAAAAATCGCCTTCTATAATTTTCATTGATGAAATTGATTCTATTGCTCCAAAAAGGGAAGAGGTAACAGGTGAAGTTGAAAGAAGGGTTGTATCACAACTACTTTCTCTAATGGACGGTCTAGAGGCAAGAGGTAAAGTAATTGTCATTGCAGCAACAAACAGACAAAACGCATTAGATCCGGCTCTTAGAAGACCTGGAAGATTTGACAGAGAGATAGAAATCAAAGTACCTGACAAGAAGGGACGAAAAGACATTCTCATGATACACACAAGAAACATGCCACTAAGTGATGATGTAAACTTGGACAAAATTGCAGGAATTAGCCACGGTTATGTAGGTGCAGATTTAGAATATCTTTGCAAAGAAGCAGCAATGAAATGTCTAAGGAGACTTTTACCTGAGCTAAACCTTCAAGATGAAAAACTTCCACCTGAAACTCTTGACAAACTAATAGTAACTGGAGAAGATTATCAGCATGCGTTCAGAGACGTTACACCGTCTGGAATGCGTGAAGTTTTCATTGAAAATCCAGATGTAAGTTGGGACGAAGTGGGAGGATTAGAAAATGTAAAACGCGAATTACAAGAAGCTGTGGAATGGCCAATGAAATATCCAACACTTTATTCCAAACTAGGACATAGAATGCCGCGCGGAATATTACTACATGGACCTAGTGGAACTGGAAAAACACTTTTAGCTAAAGCTGTAGCAACAGAAAGTGAAGCTAATTTCATTTCAGTAAGAGGTCCTGAGCTACTATCAAAATGGGTTGGCGAATCAGAACGAGGAATAAGAGAGATATTCAGAAGAGCAAGACAAGCTTCTCCTTGTGTAATTTTCTTTGATGAGATTGATTCTATTGCTCCTGTTAGAGGAGTAGGTGGCGAAACAGCAGTTACTGAAAGAGTTGTTAGCCAGCTTTTGACAGAACTTGATGGTATTGAAAGCTTACATGGAGTAGTAGTCCTTGCAGCAACAAACAGGGCAGACATGATAGATACAGCCCTATTACGACCAGGAAGATTTGATAAGATAATTCTCGTACCAATGCCAGATAAGGAGGGCAGAAAGAAGATACTAGAGATAAGTACAAAAGAAATTCCAATAGACAGAGAACCAAAATCTGAAACAGGTAAGAACCCAGACTATGTAGATTTGGAGAAACTCTCAGATTCCTCAGATGGACTTAGTGGGGCAGATGTTGCGGCCATTGCAAATACAGCAGTCTCTCTTGTCATACATGAATTCCTTGACAAATACCCAGATCAGAAAGAAGCCGAAAAGAAAGCCGCTGAAGCCAAGGTAACCATGAGACATTTTGAAGAGGCTGTGAGAAAAGTCAGAACACAAAAAGAACTCAAAATTGGCGAAAAGATCGCAGTTCCTTACTATAGGTAATTATAATAAAATAGCACATCTAATCCAATCAAATGTCTAACCATAGCGGATACAAGGGAAAATCTCTTGAATTTTTAGAAAAACACAACCTTCAGGTAGGTAATATTGTCAGCGTTGAAACAGATTCTACCTATTCTGGAATTTTGATGCCACGTTATGAGTATAATGACGATAAGCACATAGTTTTGAAGCTGAAAAGTGGGTACAACATAGGATTGGAAATAGATAAAATTAAAAAAATTGGAATAGAATCTTCAGGGAATATCAAAAAAGAAAACATGCCACAGCCACATGAAGATCCAAAACTACCAAAAATTCTTCTTGTTTCTACTGGTGGTACAATTGCAAGCAAAATAGATTATAGAACTGGTGGAGTAACTCCTGCATTAACAGCCGCAGAACTTAATGCCACAGTACCAGAACTTTCAAAAATAGCAAACATAGACACCGAAGTACTTTTTTCAGAATATTCTGAAAATTTACTTCCAGAACACTGGAAAAAAATTGCAGAAAAAATTAACAATCATGTAAAATCAGAATACAAAGGAATAATCATAGCTCATGGTACAGACACTATGCAATATACAGCAGCTGCATTATCATTTTCTTTATCAGGAATTCCAATTCCAATAGCTCTGGTAGGTTCACAAAGATCTTCTGACAGACCATCTTCTGATGCTGCACTTAATTTAATTTCTGCAGTAAGATTTCTTGTAGAATGTAATACTGGAGGCATTTATGTTGTAATGCACAATAGCTCAAGTGATGATGATGTTGCTTGCCATTGGGGAACAAGAGTACGTAAAAATCATACAAGTAAACGTAATGCATTTCAAACAATGGGTGGAAATCCAGCTTTTATCGTAAAAAAAGACAGAATTGAAAAAAACCCACAGTTTAATGTTATAAACAAAGACTATGTTCCAAAAATCAATTTTGATACTAGAGTTGCTTTAGTGAAATATTATCCTGGTCTTGATCCAAAAATAATGGATTACATCATCAGCTCAGGTTACAAAGCAATAATCTTTGAAGGAACTGGACTTGGACATGTTGGGAAAATATTGTATGAATATGTAGGAAAAGCAAAAAAGAAAAAACTCTTTCTTGGAATGACGTCTCAATGTATAGACGGCATGGTACGAATGACTGTTTATGAAAGTGGCAGAGATCTGCTTAATTTAGGAATGATTCCTCTTGGAAATATGATTCCTGAAACTGCTCTTGTAAAAGCAATGTGGGCTCTTGGCAATTCAAAAAACATTGAGGATATGGAAAAAATTATGAAAGAAAACATTGCCATGGAATTTTCAGACTAGGCTTAAAAGTAAGTTGAATAGATAAATCAGAAGTGTCTGAACCTCAAATAGACAAAATTGGGCTCAAGGTTGGTCTTGAAATACATCAACAGCTTGCAACAGGCAAGAAATTGTTTTGTAATTGTCCTCCAATAGAATCAGAAGAATATCCAATAAAAATTTTTCGTAAACTCAGACTTGCAAAAAGTGAACTTGGTGAGTTTGATCCTACAGCAGTTTTTGAACGTAGTAAAGATAAAACTATAGTATATCATGCAAATCCTGCAAGTAGTTGTCTTGTAGAACAGGATGAAGAGCCTCCCCATGATGTGAATGTTGAAACAAAAGAAATTGCATTAATTATTGCTGCCTCCTTAAAATCAAATATCTTTAATGAAATTCATGTAATGAGAAAGCTGGTAATAGACGGTTCTAACACATCAGGTTTTCAAAGAACGATGCTTATTTCACAAGGCGGTTATCTCGAGGTGGACGGAAAAAAAATTGGCGTACAAAGCATCTGTTTGGAAGAGGATGCAGCAAAACTTCTTGGCGATACCGCAGATGTAAGAGAATATAGCTTGGATAGACTTGGCATTCCATTAGTAGAGATTGCTTTAGATCCAGTATCTGGCAAGCCTGATGAGATTAGAAAAATTGCACTTAGCTTAGGTCGACTTTTACGTGCTACAAAAAGAGTTGAACGAGGCCTAGGATCCATACGACAAGATGTCAATGTATCCATACAAGGAGGAAATGTGGTTGAAGTAAAAGGAGTACAACAGCTTGACCAACTTGAAAAAGTCATAGAATATGAAGCAAAGAGGCAGCATGGCTTGAATATCATAGCAGAAAAGTTACGTCAAATAGAAACAGAAAGAATAGCAAAAGAAAGAGATGTAAAAGACGTTACAGAGATTTTCAAAAGCTGCAAATCAAAAGTCATTCAAAAAGCACTCGAAGAAGGTGCGATGGTAAAGGCAGTTAGAATAAAAAATTTTTCAGGAATGTTTGGTTTTGAGCCATATGATGGGATAAGACTTGGAAAACAGATTGGCGAACTAGTAAGATTTTTTGGACTAGGAGGCGTGTTTCACTCTGATGAGCTTCCAAATTATGGAATAGAAGAGTCAGAGATTCAACAAGTCAAAAAGACATTAGAATTAGGACTAAAGGATGGATTCTTAGTTCTAGCTGGGGAACAACAAAAAATTGATCTTGTAATTGAATCAATCATAAAAAGAATAGAGGATGCCAAGAATGGTGTTCCTGCAGAAACGAGGGCGGCAACATCAACTGGTGAAACTGTATTTTTAAGGCCAAGACCTGGCGCATCAAGGATGTATCCTGAAACTGACATTCCCCCCATTATTGTAGAAAAAATCGAACTGGAAGAAATACAAAGAAAGATACCCAAATCGTGGGAGGAGACTATATCGGAACTACAAAAAACATATCAATTAAATCCACAGCTTACGATGCAGATCTTTGATTCAGATTATCTAATTTTGTTTGAATCTATTTGTAATGATAAAAGAATTTCTCCAAATTTTGTTGCTTCAGTTCTTTGCGGAACTATTACAAACTTAGAAAGGCGTGGATTAGATAGCAATCTATTAAAAAATAATGAAATTGAAAAAGCCTTTAACTTACTTGCAGACGGCAAAATTGCAAAAGAATCACTTGAGATAATTTTTGAAAGCATAATGTCAGGTAAGACATATACGGTTTTGGAAGCCATGGAGAAGACATCCATAAACAACATGGATTCTTCAGAGCTTGAAAAAATATTAGATGAATTAATAGAAACTAATTTCAAGATAATTGAGGAACAGGGTTCAAGAGCTATTGGTCCATTAATGGGAATTGCTATGAAAACTATGCGTGGTAAGGTTGATGGTCAAAAAATAAACCAGTTATTAGAAGAGAAAATAAAACGCAAACTAGGTTCAACTGATCAGTAATTATCTTTTTAACTAAATTGCGTGTATTCCTTTTTGCTTACTACCTATATCGATAGCGTCTTCAATGGTATTGATAAAAATTTTTCCATCTCCTGGTGAGTCTGTTCCTGCCGCACCAACTATTGTTGTTATCACTTTATCTGCAATTGAATCATCAACTACAATGATGATATAATTTTTTATATTGAAACCTGCAATATAGCTTGAAGTACCCCGTTGACCTGCCATTTGAGATCTATCTCCTTTTCCCCATCCTTTTGCATCAAGTATTGTAAAACCGCCAACACCAATTTTTTTTAGAGCTTCGACTACTGCATCGATCTTTTGGTGATCTATTACTGCTTCAATCTTTTTCAATAGACAAACAACTGTCTGATAGATTATAAATTTTATAGGTGCTGTTGAAATATGAACAAATTTGTTATAAATGCGGGAGGTGGGATTTGAACCCACGAACTCCTAAGAGATAAGGTTCTGAGCCTTACGCCGTTGACCAGGCTAGGCAACCCCCGCAACGAAAAAATTAAGATTCCTGAATAAGTGTCTTTATTGCAAGATAAAACTTGTAATAAGGAAGAAGAGATAATGAAAATATTATCTCGTTACCTTGAGTGGAGCAGATGCACCTGCTGACTGTTTGAATCCAAGATAATTGGTACCTGAAAATCCATTGACTTTGGCAGTTGAATTGTTAGTTACTGGATATTTGGAAGGATCTACAGTGTCCCCTTTGATTCCGTATATCATCTTGATATAGACTAGAATCTTGTCTCCAGGGGCAAAAGCTTTTCCGGCTGAGATGCTTGCAGTCAGATCTGGTATCTTGATTTTTGCTATAGCTTTAGTACTTGATGGATTGTTTGGCTGACCAGTAAGTGGGTTTGTACCTTGAACGATTGTAACAATTGCTGATTTTGTTATATCTTTCATTGTAGTGCTATTTGCAGCTTGGAACAAGACCGTTGTTGCACTAGGGTTTGTATTTGTTGGATTGAAGTTCCAGTTTATTGGGAGTGTATCATTTGCGGTAATGGACCTGATTGGCATATTTTTTGCATCCGATGTAATGTTAAATTCCTCAAATAACTGTCCTGGATTTGTTGAAGATATCACTTTCTTCGTTCCTGTGGTCAGCACTACCTGTACCAAGTAGTTGCCATTGCTGTCTTGAGCTATATGGATTGCCTGGGATGGTTGACTATTTGCAACCACAGTATTTGGTTGGACAAATTGTTTTGTGACATGTATTGAGACAACTTTGACAGGTTCACATGCACTCAGGGTATTGACGTACTTGGTGTCATTGGTATAGAGAGCTTGCCAGCTATAGGTACCTGCATTTGTGTATGTGAACGCAGCTGATGGAGGCGCTACGCTATTCGTAACAGTGCCGTTACTAACGGTTGTAGCTTGACCTGAACAATCGGGAGTATTGTATCTAAGATAGTCAATGTGTCCATTTGCATCAGTTACGTTAAAGCTGGTAATGTCATGAATGGCCTGTCCAGCAGGAGCAATGGGTGGATTTCCTTGCAATGCCAGACCACTAGTATCATTTAACAAACTAGTTGTTACTTTGATTGGCTTTGGAGTTTCCCACCATAACATGAAAGAGTAAGCCAACCCTCTTGACTGAAGGCAGCAGTCAGCAAATTTTACAACATCAGGGCTGTCAGTATCCAATTTAAAAGTAGGCAAATACTCATTTGGAGTTACCGTCACGTGAAGATGGTTTGGATACTCTGTGATTTGGACATTGTCTACAGGCTGATGGGTGGAAGTATCATTGGGGTGATATGCCTCTTCATGCTTCCAGTGCAACCTGGAACTAGCATCAGGCATTCCAGGAGGGAAGACATCAAAGTCTAGTTGGTTACCTTGCCACACCTCTGTTACAACAAGTTTTGTTACTTCTGCATTCTTTCCATGGGTGTAGTCATTCCAATGATCTGAGATATTTGGAAGGTTTCCCATACCAGCCGTTCCGGGTGGACACAGGGTCACATTTGTTAAATTGTAATTTTCACATCGTTCAAGTGGTCCGGTTTGCAAAAAGCTACTCTGTACTGCCTCAAGAGGATGGAATTCTTGGTGGTCGTCTCCATGGCCCATATCTTCAATCAATCTTCCGACAAAAGTTGCACGATCTCCCGGTTCTGGCCTATATCCCACTGGAACCAGCCATTGTTCCTCCTCTGACACTATATTAGAGTGGTATTGCGTATGCTTGAAGTAGCAAGGGGGAAGGGCGATGCACGTAGGGTCAGTAGGATTAGATCCTGTGAAATTCGAAGCAAAATGCCTTGATGGAGCGTCTGGCCATAAATAATTTTCCCAATCAGTACAGAAAGGATCAGCAGAAGTAAAACCGCAATCATCTGTATCCCTTATTGCTGGGTTATATCGAAAGTTTCCTTGGTAAAAATCAGACCATGGAGTATTATGGTTGCCTGCAAAGTCACCCCCGGACTGAAATCCCGTAGTTACTATCCCTGTCGCAACTTCAGGAGTCCAAGCAATGCATCCATCAGAGCATTTTGCATCATTTTTTACTTGATCAACTGAATCCTCATAATTCAATCGTATATAGGTGCGAACACAGTTGGGTTTGGGATTATCGGAACTAGGATCTATATTGTTATCAGTATGCGTAACAGTGCATACTATTCTTGTCCCCCCTGGGGGAAAATTGTCTGGACAGCCATTAGGATCATCTGGATTACAGACCCATTCTTCCACTGGAGCCCACTCGCAACCTAATAACGGTGGCTCACCGGGTACCCCAGTAATGGAGGGACCGCAATTTGGCTCGTATAGCTTCCACAAACCTGTATCCTCCCTTTGTAAATCAGTTGGTTGCAAATTGGAATCAATTATCGGTACACCATGGTTCAAACAGACTTGAAACCAATGAGGAGCAGGTCCTCTACCAGGTGGAAAAGCAGGTCCATGTGGATTATCATTCTGAAGGACGGAGGCCCAAGGCCCTGTTTGTGTGGTTGTCGTTATAGGAGTCGTCACGCCCAAATTATCTACTGATAAATCCGTGTCATAGGTGTTCGTAACTGGAGTCCAATTAGGAAAGCCCCCCAATGTGGCATTATCGTTTGCCCAAGGCCTCAAAACATCAAAATTAGCTACTGTCCCGTATTGTTGATCTCCGAAATCGTGTTCGTTTGTATCTATCGTATTCCAATCATCGTACCAATATGGACTTGTAGGAGCTGTGTATGCAACATTATAACATGACGCATGGCCAGCACTAGTTATCTTCTGGACGGAGTTTGTGTACGGGCTTTTGGCCCCGCTAGATTGGTTGGTATACTGAAAAAGTTGAAAGTACACTATGTCGGTTGCGGGAGGCCCAGCAAGGACGTTAGTAACATTTGTACCAAAAGAATCTCTGCTAACGGCTTGAGTAGCAGAATCCTTGGTTCCAACTCCAAATGCTTGCTGGTCCTGGAGTGCTTGAAGTACACTCTCTATTTCTGATTCTGCCGTAGCCTGATTAATGGTTGACGCATACGCATCATGAGATTTTGGAGATGAGACATTAAGAGGTATTACAGTTATAATATTGGCAAGGAGAATAACCAAAATAAAAAGAGAAAGAATTTTTTTCAATCTACCAAACCCCTTTTCATAAAAATGGGAGAATACTATTTAAATGAATTGTATTGTTTGTAGTGAAATGTAGTTATTTTTTCATGCATTCTCACAAATGTAGTTATTTTTCAAACATTTAAAACTGTAACATGGAATTTTTATTAATTATCAATGAACTGCATTTTCAATAAGAAGAAAATTCTCAATTCTAAATTTCTAGAATTAAAAATAAAGTGTCTTTATTGCAGAAACGGCATCTTTTAGTTTGTAGATTCTTTTAGCACGCAAATCATCAAATCCTAGATTCCATGGTTGTGTGTAGAGTATTACTGATTTTCCTCCATCAAGCATGCTTTTGGCATTTATTGGCGAATCATCAATGAATATATCATAATCAAGTTTAGTTTTTTCTATTCCTTCTGACACTCCAACATAGTTATTGTAGGCAATTCCTTTTGATTTTAGCCAGTTTTTGACATGAATGTGTGTAGATTCTTCTCTTGCTGTTACAATATCTACCATACCAAGTTTTGAAAGATCTCTCGTTGCTGATGAAATATTGTTTTCTGTTGGTAGAATATCTTCCCAAGATGTCCAACACATTGAAAGTTCTTTGTAAAAATCAAATCTATCTATCTTAAATTTTTTCCAAAAATCCCATTCAGAAATTTCTGATTTATCTATGGTTGTCCTTACCTTATTATTATAAGAAAGCCATGACTGAATCACATCAGCAAGAACTCCATCTACATCAAGACCTATTCTCAATTTTTACACCAGTTTAATCAAAAGTATCCCTAAGCTCTTCTAGGATCTTTTTTTGTTGCTTGTCAAGTTTAGCTGGTATGTTAACAACAAGTCTGATGTATTGATCTCCTCTTCCTCTGCTATTTTGATGTGGGAGTCCTTTGCTCTTTAGTTTTATTATCGTGTTTGGTTGACTACCTGCTTCCACAGATATCTTTTCTGTGCCTTCTAAAGTAGGTACCGTTATAGTTTTGCCAAGTGTGGCATCGATCATCGAAATGTTTTGATCATAAAATATGTCTGTGCCATCTCTTTTGAATTTCTCATGTGGTTTTACTCTAATTCTGACAACCAGGTCTCCATTTACACCATTTGATACTGATTCACCCTCGCCTCTGATTGTGTATTCACCAGTATCTACTCCAGGCGGAATATCAAAAGAAAGATGTTTTGTTCCTTTTTGTTTTCCTGTTCCTTTGCATTTGCTACAAGGTCTTTCTATTATCTTACCTTGACCTCTGCAAGTATTACATGGGTGAACTGTAACAAACGTCGAAAAGCCTGTACTTCTAGATGATCTTACTTGACCATGACCATTACAAACGGTACAGGTTCGCATAGATGTACCGGGAGTACAGCCAGAGCCCTTACAGTTTTCACAATCAATATCCTTTCGAATATCAATTTCTTCTTTTTTTCCTTTAAGAACATCTTCTAGTGTAATTGAGGTGTCATAGACAAGATCTGCTCCTCTTTCCCTACCAAATCCTCCACCGCCGAATCCACCAAATCCTCCTCTTCCAAAAAGGGATTCAAAAATAGAATCAAATCCACCTCCTCCGAATCCACCAAAGATATCCTCAAAGTTAACACGTGCCCCACGGAAAATATCTTCACTGCTATATCTTCCGTCAACACCAGCATGGCCATAGGAATCGTAGACCTTTCGTTTTTCGGCGTCAGATAAAATTGCATATGCCTCTGAAATTTCCTTAAAATGTTCACCAGCGTCAGGAGACTTGTTTCTATCAGGATGAAATTTTAATGCTAATTTTCTATACTGCGCCTTTATTTCATCTTGAGAAGTATTCTTTTGTACTCCTAAAACTTCATAATAATCTCGCTTGGTGCTCATAAGCGAATTTTGATTAATCTCAAGTATAAATCATCAATTATGAAGCACCGGCAGCGTTTTGACCTGCGCTTTCATCCACAGTTCCTTCTTGAGGTCCTGTTCCAGACGGACCCGGTCCTGGTGGCGGACTAGCTTTTTTGTAAAGTTCTGTACTTATTTCGTTAACTATTGTTTTTAATGTATCAAGTTTTGGTTTAATTTCTACAGAACCCTTGTCAAGTACATCTTTTAGTTCTCTTATTGCATTTGTAACTTTAATTCCTTGTTCTTGTGTAACTTTGTCTTTGAGATCCTGATTGATTAATTTTTCAGTAGTATAAATAAAGTTCTCGGCTTCATTTTTGATTTCAATTTCTTCCTTTTTCTTCTTGTCCTGATCTGCATAAACTTCAGCATCTTTTTTAAGTTTTTCAATTTCTTCCTTTGAAAGTTTTGTGCTTGCAGTAATTGTTATCGTTGCTTCTTTTTGGGTTCCAAGATCTTTTGCTGTAACATTAAGTATTCCGTTTGCATCAAGATCAAACTTTACTTCAATTTGTGGAACGCCTCTTGGAGCAGGAGGAATTCCAGAAAGGTTAAAGCTTCCAAGAGAAACATTGTCAGCAGCCATTGGCCTTTCACCTTGCACAATGTGCACTGTTACGGCAGTTTGATTGTCTGCAGCAGTAGTAAAGACCTTGCTTTTGGATGTAGGAATAGTAGTGTTTCTTTCAATTAGTGGTTCACGCAATCCACCAAGCACTTCTACCCCAAGAGTAAGTGGAGTAACATCAAGGAGTACAATGTCGCTTGTAACATCTCCTGCAATAATGCCTGCCTGTATTCCAGCACCTAATGCTACTGCTTCCATAGGATCAACCCCAGATTCTGGTTCCTTGCCTAAAACAGAGGCAACAAATTTTTTTACTAATGGAATTCGTGTGGGTCCTCCCACAAGGACAATTTTAGTAATGTCGGAAGGTGAAAGTTTTGCATCTTCCAAAGCTTTTGTCATTGACGGCCTACATCTTTCTACAATTGGATTTATGAGATCTTCAAGCTTTGAACGGGTAAGTTTCATTTCTAGATTCTTTGGACCAGCGGTTTGATCATATGATACAAATGGTAAAGTGATATCAGTCTCCATTACGGAAGAAAGTTCAATCTTTGCTCTTTCTGCAGCTTCCCTTACTCTAACCATTGCTGCATTATCCTTTGAGAGATCGATTCCAGTGTTTTTTCTAAAAGCTTCAACGATGTAATCTATTATGATCTTATCCATATCAGTGCCTCCAAGTTGTGTATCACCAGAGGTACTCATCACTTCAAAAACGCCACCACCCATTTCCATAATGGTTACATCAAGTGTTCCACCACCCAAATCAAACACCAAAATTTTCATGTCTTGCTTTGCTTTGTCTAAACCAAATGCAAGTGATGCAGCTGTTGGCTCGTTGATAATTCTAACAACTTCTAATCCGGCTATTTGACCAGCATCCTTCGTTGCTTGTCTTTGATTATCGTCAAAATATGCAGGCACTGTAATTACTGCTTTTTCAATTTTTTCGCCAACAAATGCCTCTGCGTCTCTTTTTATTTTCTGCAAAATAAATGCAGAAATTTGCTGTGGTTTGTATTCCTTGTCATTTATTTTAAAAACATAGTCACTTCCCATCTTTCGTTTTGCAGCTACAATTGTGCCTTCTGGATTTGTAACGGCTTGCCTTCTTGCGGGTTCTCCTACAAGTAGCTGCCCATCTTTTGTAAAGGCAACAACAGATGGAAACGCTTTACCACCTACGGTTGTTCCTTCAGCTGCTGGAATGAGCGTTGGTTTACCACCCATCATTACTGCTGCAGCAGAATTACTTGTTCCTAAATCTATTCCTATAATTTTTGCCATATTATTATCACAATCCTATTATCATGCTTTTTTTGATATTTCTACTAAACTAGGTCTAATAATTCTGTTTTGTAAAATATATCCCTTGCGAATCTCTGCAGTAATTGTGTTGTCATCAAGTGATGGATCTTCTTTTACAGATATTGCTTCATGTAATTGAGGATCAAAAATTTCTCCAAGTGCTTCGATAGGAGTTACGCCATTTTCTGACAAAAATGAGTCCATGTTTTTTAGAATGGCTGATAACCCATCAGTGTTTACTTTTTGTTTAGCAAGTGCATCTTTTGCCCTTACAAAATCATCGTATATTGAAAGAAATTTTAGCATCATAGAATCTAAAGCAGAATTTACTTTACTTTGAACATCCAATTCGGTTCTCTTTTTCAGGTTTTCAAAATCAGCAAGAAGATATTGGAGTTTTTTCTCATAAGATGCGGCTTTTTCTTGCTCTTGTTCGAGTTGTATTTTTAACTCATCAATAATCTTTTCTTGTGAGGTATCATCACCAGATACACTCTCAGTTTCTGCTACCATTTTTTCATCGCTTTCTTCAGACAAACTAAATCCATTAAAATTCGTCTAATTTTACTCTTATTACAGAATCTCACATAATGGATTTGTTTTTATGATTATGATATCAGAATCTTTATTGTTCTTACTAATTTTCTCATAATCCGATTTTGAACACGCTACAACAATTGTTGTTTTATCACTATGAAATAAATCAAAGGTAGGACCTTGATGAATTTCTACGTCCCCGATATAATCACGTAACTTGGTAACAAGTGAATTTAGCATATCTACTTTATCGCCACGCATTTCATAAGAATCAAGTGTCCAAAGTATAGTCACTCTAGTTCTGCTTGCTTTGAGTTCATTTTTTTTAAGTGTAGAACGAATCTCATCTATGAGTCTCTTAACATAACCTTCAATTCCCTTTATACTTCCATTAACTAGATACATCATAGTACCTGCTCCTTCAATCGAAGTTCCAAGTGATCTTAGATCATAAAGTCCATTTGTCATATCATCTAAAAAGAGATCTTTGAATTCTGTGAACATGAGATCTGCTCTTGTTGTTGGTTCCTGAGCAAATTTACATACTTCAAGTATACTTGATAGACTGGAAAATTGAGAAAGAATCTTTATTGCATGAAAAAGCTCTGAGGAAGAAATTGCTACAAACTTTTTTTCTTTTTTATCAATAGCAAGCAACTTTGCAAGTTTGTCATCTGTTTTACCATTAAAAGAACCAATAATTTCAGGGGTCTGGTTTTTTGCTCCAAGTGGATAATAAAAATATGAAATACCTTTCCCCATCTCAAGACCTGTTACATGTTCTAAAAGTGAGATGGTTTCATTGTTACCTCCAATTCCTGTAGGAAGGTTGTAAATGACAGAACCACCTTTCTTCATTGCGCTAGTAGCATCTTTGAATTTAGAGTGAATCTCCATTTTTGTTTCTTGCCCGGTTTTTCTGATTCTCGGTGCAAAAAAGAGGTACTCTGAGTGAGAAATTGCAACGTCAATTGGCTCTACCCCAAGTAGTGGTTCGTCTTCTTTTAAGGAGGTGACATCAGGATAGGTCTTTGCAATCTCCGATTTTAGAGAAATAGCCATATGAGCAGATTCATCTACAATAAAGACGTCTGCGCCTTTGATTGCCATTTGACACGCAATAGAATAACCCTCAGTACTAAGCCCATAAACCACAACTTTTGTAGCCCCCAAATCATTGGAGCTAGGAGATAAGGCTAAGAAAAACTTTTTCCATGCTGAAATTCTATCAAAAATGTTTGAAAATCTGGTTTGATATACTTACTCCAAAACAACTTTTGTTTGCTGAGCCTATGATCGAAAAATTACGTAAAAATAATCAGATTCTATGTACTTCTAGGAACTATTACGAGGTTGTAGAGCTTGCCAAGGTTAGAAAGGTAAAGATTGTACTAGTTGGAAGGCATGGCGGATCGAATAAATCTGGAAAATTAAAGGCTAGCCTTGAACGAACACTACACTTATCTCAAATAGTAGGAAAATTTGCTCCAGATCTAACTATTAGCTTTTGTTCACCTGAAGCAGCAAGGATTTCTTTTGGAGCAGGTATCAAGCACATTGCCTTTTCTGACTCGCCCCATGCAGAAGCAGTTATGAGACTTTCTGTACCATTTGTACAAAAACTTCTAATTCCATGGATAATTCCAAAAAAGGAATTTGCCAGATATGGAATTGCAGAAAAAGACATCATACACTATAGATCTATAGATGCAGCACTAATAGTAAAACAGAAATCAAAAAATTATTCAAAGAATGATTTTCATCTCAAGGACAAAAAAACTATTCTTATAAGAGTTGAGGAGTCACAAGCTGCATATATTAAGACTAGAAAAAACACTAGTACAAATATTATAAATGAAATTACAAAAGAACTCTCAAATTGCAATATAGTTGTCTTAGGCAGGTATTTACTACACATAAATCAGCTCAAAAAAGAATTTGGAAACAAGATAATAGTGATGGACAAAGTAGTAGATGGCAAAGCGCTTCTTAGATTTACTAATGTTTTTATAGGTTCTGGAGGCACGATGACTGCTGAAGCTGCATTAATGGGAATTCCAACTATTTCTTATGATGCAGTTCCTAATCATATAGAAAAATATCTTGTAAGAACTGGTTTAGTAAGAAGACAAAAAAATCCAAAAATAATTATAGAATTAGTTAAGAAAATTTTAAAATCTGACAATCGAAATCTTAGAAAAAAAGCAAAAACGATATTAAATTCAATGGAAGATCCCGTTTCTAAACTTCTTACTGCGATTAGAATCATTCAATAATATTCAAATACAAACGACTTCGAAAAATCATCCTGAACACAACCAATGTACTGAATAACATATAAGGGAACTTGATGGAAGATTCAACGCCCGGAAGCCCGGTAGAGGAGAAATCCACCGAGTGTAGCGGTCAAGCATAGGGGCCTTTGGAGCCCTTGACCCCAGTTCGAATCTGGGCCGGGCTATTTTTTATTTTTTAAAAATTCTACATGTAAGGTCCTGTTGGAACAAGACGCCAGTGCGGCAATAGCGATATTCCAATCAACAGTGGAATTAAAAAAATTGCGATTGAAATTGCTGATAATATTATACCAAGCCACAAACAATTTTTTGCCTTACTTGGATCATCATCTTTTATTATAAAATAAGCAATGACGCCTCCTATAATATTAAAGAGAATAGGTAAGAGAAACCAAAGGCTGCTTCTTTTCCTTATTTCCATTGAATAAATTACTAATTATTGGAATTTAAACCACATTATGTCTCCTAATTATATTTCAAGTTTGGAGAGAAGTTTAGTAGATATTGTAAACAAAATCAAAGCCACAGCAACTAGAACAATCATCTCAATTCCAACAAAAGCGCTAAAATTTCCAAATATTCCTGCTCTTACAACATCTACAAGATATGTAAGAGGATTAAGATAAAATGCAGTTGAGAGCGGTTCTGGTGCACCTTGTGCAGGATAAAATGCCGTACTTACGAATGCAAAAAAAAGAAAAGCAGTATTAATAACAACATTGAATCCTTCACTGGATTGCAGTCTAGTAGAAATTATAGATGCAATAGAGCCAAAAAGGATAGAACCTGTAACTGAAGCAAAAACTACTAATGGTATAGTATAGAAATTAAATTCAACAGATTTGAAAAAGAGTGGATATCCAACAGCAGTGATAAGAGCTGCACTTATCAAACCAACAATACCAATTGTGTAAATGTTGCTTAAGATATAATGAGCCCTGGTGAACGGTCCAACAAGAATTTGTTCAAACATTCCGTGTCTTCTGTCATTCCAAATAATAATTCCAGATATGAGAGTACTATTCATTATGTTAAAGCCAATCATACCTGAAGCTATGAATGCTGGATAGTCTAGAGATTTGTTTCCAAATGGAACTGAATGAATCAAAGCGGTATAAGCAAAACCAGCTACAAAGATGTAGATAAGTGGGAAAACAATCTGCCAGATCAAAAAACCCTTGTTAAGAGAAATAGTGAGATTTCTGTTTACTAATCTAATTACTGGGTGCATTAGAATTTTTCACTACTGTAAGAAATATTTCTTCAAGAGTGGTAGGCATTACAGACAAATCCTCTATAGAGATATTGTTCGTTGTTAGGATTTTTAGAATTTTTAGTAGCACTTCCTCAGAATCATTTGATCGAATTGTTATGTTTGTTCCAGAATTGAAATCAATTTCATAGTCTTTTACATCAATTAAAAGACCACGTACATCTTTTTTTGTTTCAGGCATACGGATTTTAATTGTTTTTTCTCGACCAAATTTATTTTTTAGTTCGTTAGGAGTATCTACAGCAATTATTTTGCCTTTGTTGATAATAGCAACCTCGTCACACAGATATTCGGCTTCATTTAGTATATGAGTTGTAAAAAATATGGTAAGACCTTCTTTGACTTTCTTTTTAATATAATCCAGTAATCCACGTCTAGCAGCCGGATCTAATCCCACTGTGGGTTCATCAAGAAACAGAAGTTCTATATCATGCATAAACTCGCGCGCAACTTGGACTCTTCTTCTTTGACCAATTGAAAGATCATCATTTTTCATCTTTCTTATTTCTTGTAGATCAAAAGCAGAAAGAAGTTCCTCTGCTCTATCTTTTCTTGTCTTCCTCTCAACATTCCACATCATACCATATTTTTCCAGTGATTTTTCTACACTTAGTGTCGGTTCATAGCTTGGTTGTTGTAAAACAACACCTATCTTCTTTCGCACATCAAGAGGATGTCGGATGGCATCCATTCCAAGAATGTTAATAGTCCCACTTGTTGGTGCGATCAGAGTTGTAAGTAGTTTGATTGTAGTAGTTTTTCCAGCACCATTTGGTCCCAAAAAGCCAAAAATCTTACCAGAGTCCACAGAAAGATCGATTCCATCTACTGCCATGATTGATCCATATGATTTAGAAAGTGAATTTGCCACAATACAGGACATTAAAGAATATTTTATTACCCCCCACTAATTTAGCTAATGAAATTTTTATTAATACACACTTTCTAACACACAGTAACTTGTCAGAATTTGAGTCCCTATTAAACAAACTTCTAGAACAAAAGCCTAATCTTTCGAGATCAGACATACAGGAAATGATTGAAAAAAAGAAGGAAAAGATCGGGGCTGGATATCTAACAGATCAAGGAGCTCTTTTTCTTATAGCATCAGATCTTGGAGTGTCCTTAAACGAACAATTGAAAGTTGAGATGGGTCTTAAGGATCTATACGTGGGAGCAAAAGAAATTACACTTCAAACAAGAGTGATGAATGTTTATCCAGCTAAACAGTTTTCTAGAAAAGATGGTTCTCAGTTTCTCCTTAGAACTATGACAGTTTATGATGCAGATTCAAGAGCAAAAGTCAAGTTATGGGATGAAAAAGCAAACTTACCAGGAATAGAAAACCTCAAGCCTGGTGATCTAGTAAAGATAATCAAAGCTTATGTAAAATCCGACATGACTGGTACTCCCATAATCAATGTTGGTTCCAATTCAAATATTGAGACAGGTGATGTACAAAATGATATTCCATCTCTTGATTCAATTACTGATGATGTTAGTATAATAAAAGAAAACCAGCAAAATTTGGTAGTTTCTGGCATCTTAGATGGCAATGTCAGGGTTTCTGAATTTACAAACTTTAAGGGTCAACCAGGTAAAGCACTCCACTTAGGAATCAAAGGAAAAGACGGAACATATGCACGTGTTGTGCTATGGAATACTGATGAAAAATCTCTCCCAAAAATGATCACATCTGGTGCAAAGACTAGACTCGTTGGAGTTAGAACCAAAATGGGTCAACATGGATTAGAACTGCACGGTGATGAGGGCACAGTAATTGAAATCGAAGGTACAAAAGAAATTCAACCAATAATTGTAAGAATTTTATCTATGACAAAAAATGATTCTGGAAATATAATGATTTTAGGAACAGAACAAAATAAGAAAATTTTAAACATTGTAGATTTAGCCGGAGTTTCTAAAGATCTGAAAGTTGGCGACGTAATAGAATGCATGCCGACCAAAGTATATGGAAATTCAGTAACACTAGAAGGAGATTCATTTATCAGAAAAATAGATGATGACAAAATGCCAACCATTTCAGAAATAAGAACTAAAATCAGAGATCTAAAACCAAGTGACAGTATCTATTGTATAGAATCTATTATTCTAAAAAATCCAGAAAGACGTGAAATTCAGACAAAGACCGGTGAATTGGTATCTCTCTCAGAGGTGTTTATTGAAGATGATACTGGACAAATCTGGTTAAAAGGTTGGAGAAACCAAGCTAGATTACTAGATCAGTTTTCCCAAGGTGAGATAATTACGGTAACAGGCGTAACTGCAAAAGCTGGTTTGGAAGGCAGAACTGAACTCTTTTTGACTCCATTTTCAGGTATCATAAAGAAAAATTAAGAATCCCAAAAACCTCTAGTTGTGACGTATTGTCTTTCCGCTTCATAGATTTGCTTGTATAATTGTTCTTCTCCTACCATATTTCTCAGGATACGAGCACCTGTATCAGCACCAACACCGTATCCTGAAAGAACAACAAGTGCGGTTCTACCAAAATTTTCAATAAGAGACGAAATTTTCCATGCACGTACAAACTTATAATTTTCATCAGTGGTGATTTTTTTACCGGAATGTTTCTTTTGTATTATTTTAGATAGATCATAATCAGAAAAAAATGTAGCAGTTATCTGTCTAGATTTACAATAAGGACATGCAAGTGAATCTTTTACTTCTTTTGTTTCCATTACTCTTTCCCATTTTCCACATCGTGCACAAACAAGTCTATGTTTGGTCTTCAATAGCCTAGTCTTAACAAGATCTAAAATTCCTTTGTCAATGTTTGCCGGAGCTGCATAGTATTTTGTTGTATGATCAAGTATAGGTTCTGCAAGTTTGGAGAAGCTTTCTACTTCAACCCAGTGAAGTTGAATTTCTCCTGCTTTTATTTTCTTTAATAATTCCAATGTATTTTCTAAATCATATTTATCATGAAACAACTCACGTAATGCTTCTTTTGCAAGTGGTGTTTTTGCGTATTTTTCATAAAGAAACCTGGCAGATTTTCTATCATAAACAGAACCACGCCCTACAATACCAAATTTCTTGGCTACACACCAAGTACGCCAATTCACATTATGTGTACCAGCAAGGGATGCCTCTACAATAAAAGACAAATCAAACTCATCTTCCAGTACATCCAACAAAGGTTTTTGTAATATTCTACCAGTTGATGACATCATAATTCTATATGCGTCAGATCTAGAATCTACCAAATATCCTGTCTTAGATGATAGCATTGTAGAAAGAAGTGTGGAAAGAGTCGAGTTAATTTTTGTGCCAAAACATGAATGCATAACTATAGTGTTACGAGCTCTAAGTGATTCTACCACTATGGTTTTTTCATCTGGAATAATTCCTAGCTTAAGATTTTCAATTATTTTATTAGATATTGCAGGTGAGACCATCTGTGTTTTAGTCCTAAAGATACCAACTTTTCGTGCTGTGGTATAGTCAACTGGTATGCTTTCACCTTCCCAATAAGGTACGTTAATTCCTGCTGCGCTTACAGGTTCAACATTAATTTTTAGTAAGCTTTCGTCAACATTTAGTATTCGCCATTGTATTCCTCTAAGGACAAAAACGTTACCGGGATCTCCATAATCTCCTACAAATCTTTGATCTAAACTCCCAATAATCTTCTTGCTTGCAGTATCAAAGACCTTGAATTTTAAAATATCAGGTATGGTAGAAAGATTTTCAAAAAAATATCGAAACGCCCTTCCCTTTTTCGTAAAAACCATTTCTTCTTTATCAAAAAATAAAATCGAGTTAGAATGCAAAATATCAAGTACTGAGAAGAGTTCTTCTATTGTTACGTTCCTAAAAGAATAGGCTTGTGTAATAATCTTCATTGCCAAATCCACTGGAACACTTCCAAATTGCATCGTCATGCCAACTAGATGATGGGCTAGTACATCCAGCGCTCCTTCATGGATAACTTGATCTTCTATTGATTTTTCCTTCACTCTATCAAGTATTGCACGTGTCTCAAATTCGTCATCGGGATTATTGGTTACAATTAATCCCTTTGCAGAAGAATCCCTGTTGTGTTTGCTTCTTCCTATTCTTTGTATTAATTTTGAAACTTGTCTTGGAGATCCATAATGAATTACTAATTCAACAGAACCAATATCAAGTCCAAGTTCAAGTGATGAAGTACAGACAACGATTCCAGGTTTTCCTTGTCTGAGTGTTTCCTCTGTTTCTTCCCTAACTTCCTGAGAAAGTGATCCGTGATGTAATTCTATTCTTAAAGAAGATCTTTCCTTTAGAATAGAAGCTAGATATTCTGATTCTCCACGTGTATTTGTAAAAAGCAAAACTGGTGAGTCGGGATGATTTTTTTCCACATATTCAACAATAAAATCTACCACATCTGTTATGGTTCCATCAATGTACTTGACTTCGACATCGTATTTTCTTATCGAGTTGTCTTGAATTATTTTGCATTTTCTCTTTGTACCAACAACAAACTTGGCAGATTCATTAGTATTTCCAATTGTTGCAGAGAGACCCACCCTAGTGATTGGAAACTTGGAATTAAGCTGGAGTCTTTCCAGACTAAGAGAAAGTTGAGATCCTCGTTCATTTCCTAAAAGCTCATGCACCTCATCTATTATTATCCACTCAAGCTCCGAAAGAGCGTTCAATAATTTCTGTTGTGTCAAAAGTATCATTATAGTTTCAGGAGTAGTGATGAGAACATCCGGAGGTGACTCAGTTATTTTTTTTCGAATTGCTTGAGTTGTATCACCATGTCGTATCTGTATGGTAAGATTTTCATTTTCTGCATATTTTATTATTCTTCTAAAGACGTCACGATTTAGTGCACGAAGTGGCGTAATGTATAATGCCTTTATTTTTCCAGTTTTTTTCGAATTTGCAAGATGGGCAAAAATTGGAATCACCGAAGACTCGGTCTTACCAGAACCAGTAGGGGCAACTATCAATGAATCTATTTTTTGATATACTACTGGAACTGCTTTTTTTTGAATATCAGTTAAATTTTCAAAACCTAGGGAGCGGAACTTGTCTGTGAGGGAAAGATCAGCTAGTTGGTTCTGGTTCTTGACTCTGTCTTGTTCTAGCTCGTTCATATACCATAACGCCCACTAATCCAACTCCAAATAGAATTACTGTGATAATGGGTATAGAATCAAAAATGCCTGCCATGAGCGCCTTAGTAATTTACAGTGATAAATATCTTAAGGTGAATTTTCTAGTCCTGTCTGTGTAATTATATAATCAGTCATTTTCTTGCCATCAAAGGATGGAAAAACTTGCGCCACATATTTTTGTCCAATCTTTTCTAGTCTGATTTTTTGGTGTGTGAACATACTTATCGATCTATCCAAACTTTCTCTTTCTTCATCGTCTGATTTTCTAGTTATGTTGGTCACAACTACAGGAACTTGCCTTTTTATAGTAACATGTGCCAACTTGTGCATATATTCCATAAATGCAACGTGTTTTGCCAATGAGTTTGATTCCTTTGAATATTCAAAGGAAAATAGATCAGTGACATTATCTATTACAACAAGATTTAAATTCTCAATTTCTAATATTTTGTCTACATAACTTAGTTGTTCTGCAGTATTTGTTATCCTTCCAACAATCATTTTATCGAGAAGTTTTTGATCCATCCCTTTTGCTTTAAGAAGTTCAATCAATCTTTCTGGTCTAAAACTACCAGTAGCATCTTGATACAAAATCATTCCATCATGTGTTAGTGAGTTTACACAAATCTGTAGTAATAGCTGTGTTTTACCTGATCCACTAGGACCATAGATGTCAGTAATCATCCCACCTCTTATGCCACCCCCAAGGAGTTTGTCTAGGTTCTCAATTCCAGTTGTAATCATCAAATCTCTATTCTACAGAACACCACAAATTAAAGAATGTCAAATACTATTCAAGATCGGGAAGGCTTTTATTCCCGATCTCAGGCAGTGGTCACAAGTGATTTATGTTTGTCGCAAGCGCAGCCAAAAAGACCGTTGACAACTTTACAGAAAGGTATTAACAAGAAAGTTACTGTCAGGCTGAAAAGTGAAGTAGAATACACAGGAAAAATGAATAACGTTGATTCGTACATGAATTTGATTATGACTGATGCTGAAGAAATAAGCAATGGTAAAGTGATTGCAAATTACGGTAGAGTTATTGTAAGAGGAAATAATGTTCTTTTCATCAGACTAGAAAATGAACTTTAAATAAACAGGTTTTTGAAAGTGGGGCGAATTTACCTCTTTACATCAGAATCAGTAACGGAAGGACATCCAGACAAAGTATGTGATCAAATTTCCGATGCAATTTTAGACGAATTTCTAAAGCAGGATCCAGACTCAAGAGTTGCAGTTGAAACCTTGACTACAACTGGAATAGTAGTAGTTGCCGGCGAGGTGACCTCTAAAGCAAAATTCGATGTACAGGATGTAGTGAGAAAGACATTGCGTGAGATTGGCTATGATGATCCCCAGTTGGGTTTTGATGCAGATTCATGTAGTGTCCTAGTTTCGTTACATTCACAAAGTTCTGACATATCTCAGGGTATTTCATCAACTGAGAACAGGGAACAAGGTGCAGGAGATCAAGGACTGATGTTTGGATATGCAACAAATGAAACTGAGGAAATGATGCCAATGCCAATCATGCTGGCTCATAAACTTACTAAGCGACTTGCAGAGGTTAGAAAAAGCAAATTGCTTCCTTGGGTAAGACCAGATGGAAAATCACAGGTAACAGTAGAATACGAAGATGGAAAACCAAAAAGACTTGAAACTATAGTAATAGCCACACAACACTCTCCAGAAATAAGTAATGAGCAGATAAAAAAAGAGATAATTGAAGAAGTAGTAAAACCAGTTTGTGGAAAATACTGGCATGATAAAATCAAAATTCATGTTAATCCAACTGGTCGATTTGTTATTGGTGGACCTCCTGGCGATGCAGGTCTTACCGGAAGAAAAATTATCGTAGATTCCTATGGAGGCATGGGTAGACACGGTGGTGGTGCCTTTTCTGGAAAGGATCCATCAAAAGTAGACAGATCAGCATGTTACATGTGCAGATACATTGCAAAGAACATAGTAGCTGCCGGATTAGCTGAAAGATGTGAAGTTCAAGTTGCATATGCAATT